>Ga0209604_1000126_pt1 | contig 70710 bp, 58 predicted proteins | sample AD_UKC097_MetaG_FD_184405 | JGI IMG/M metagenome (GOLD analysis project Ga0209604, IMG submission 184405) | Active sludge microbial communities of municipal wastewater-treating anaerobic digesters from USA - AD_UKC097_MetaG (SPAdes) (version 2) | ecosystem: Engineered > Bioreactor > Anaerobic >...
GAGGGGAGGCTCGCTTATGACGGAGCGCTCGTTGTTGGCGCTGTGTGTGAATTCATCGAAACCATCGACCAAGATGGCACTGGAGACCTGATCAATCGTCTGCAGCTTTTTCAAAAGCGACTGAAATATGGTCTGCCTACAGAAACCACCATTGCCCTTTACGAGCTTGGCTTTTCGGACCGCGTCATTGCTCAGGACCTCGCCACATCCTTGAACCTGGATGCGACCCAGAAGAAGGATCTCGTGAAGGCGCTGAAAAATGATCGGGACGGAGCCAGGGCGGTAATGGAGAAATACCCAAGCTATTTCCAGGAGCGAATGAATGAACTCCTGCAGTAGAAATCCAGATCATCGATCCGAACTATCAAGCGCCCTGCTGTTGGCCCGGCTGTTGGCAGAGCGGGAGGCCTACGATAGTTCTCGGGGGAAGCTCGCATTTCCCTAGGAGGGGCCATGAATCAACAGGCGCAGCCATCACCAAGAGAGCATCATTTCTACGTTGCGATAGCCAAGTTCCTTTTTCACCATCCAGAGCATGGCATTGTGTCGGTGGGGGACCCGATCAAGATCAGGGATGCAGAGAGATACGGGCTCAGTCCGCTCATACTTTATGGATTGACCGTTGCCGGGTTGCCCATTCGGTGGATGACCTTTACCCCAGTCGATCAGCCCAGGCCCTTCCGGGAAGTTCTTCTGGAGGCGTGGCGTAACGCCGAGGGCTTGCGTGGCCGACCGGACATCCTGCGGATCAACCGCCACCTCGCGACTGCCAGCCCTGAACTGGTAGAGGAAATGGCAAAAATCGGTGTCCGGGCAGAGGTCGCCGATGCCAAGGAGAAATCCCTTCCAGCTTCCCTGCGCTCAGCCCAGGATTCCAGCCGGTGGCTACTGAGGAAGCAAGACGTAAATGACCGGTCTCTTACCGGGTCCATCCAGGCCCTTTGCCGGTACGCTCAAGTTGACCATGATTTTCGTGTCAGGGATGGCCACAGAGGCGTGAATAGCCGCGAGGTTGAAGACAGAATCCAGCAGTGGCTGACCTTACCGACACAAGTGCCGGTGTTAACGGTGACCGGTGGACTCGACTGGGAACCCGGTCCATGGCTGTCATCCTGGGAGACATCTCTGCCGCCAGACCAGCCTCGATATTTCAACCACGATGGGTTTGATTGCAGTACCTGGCTGCTGACAGGTGAAAAGGCACCGGAGGATATCGTCGAGGATGATGATTTCTGGGCCGACAGTGACTATGACAACGCGGCCGAGATCGCCAAGAACCTCGTGGCGTGCTGGCCCAATCCACCTGCAGAGATTGCCAGGTGTGCCGGAATCACCCTGCGGGAGCTTCAATGGTTCACCTCGGGGAAGGCATCCCTTGACCGGCATGCGCGTTTTGATCTGGAAGCCTTGCTCGGCATCGAATTCGACGAAAGCATGGGCAGATATGTAGAGGCCGGACCTTATGTCCTGGTGGCCAACAAACCACTGGCCCTCAAGGAAGTCTATGAAGGCATTTCCGGCGGCGGAGATGCATGCCCCTGTGAGATTGTCCCTCGCCAAGGAGCAGCAGACCCAAGCTGGCGATACGTATTGATCAACACATATGGAGAACCCCCGAGCATCGTGATGGCACCTCGCGGAGCAAAAATCACGGAGCGCCTTCCTGACTTGCTTATGAATTATGCCGGTACCACGTCTGTCGCTCCGGAGTTCTACCGGGATGTCGTTTCTACCTGCGCCCGGGCTTGCCGAGAACCTGCCGCCAACATCAGGGAGATGAAAGACTTTGTGAAACGCTACGAAGCGCACTGGGCAGATTGCGCCTGGCAGCCGGAGTGAACCTGTTTGGTTGAGTCAAAGCGCGGGGATTGATCAATGGAAACGGCAGAAACACCATTCGGACAGAAGAAATTGGGGCGCAAACATATCAAGAGCTTCGCCAGCGGCATCGCTCATATGTTTGCCTGTTCGGCTCAGCATTATGCCTGGCTGGCGTATCAACGCCGGTTGCCGACGGTGACAATTGACCTCCTGGAACTGCGAATCGAACCCGCTGAATTCGACATTGAAAGGAACCGGATTCTCGCCGGGATGTGTCAGAGAACACTCCTCCGAAACGCCGGGCAACTGGCACCACCTGGCGCTGTGGTTACTGCGTCTCTCTCTGCCCACTTCGGGATTGATGACTATTCGGAAGACGGCCGTTCTGCCTCGATTGGCAGGTCCGTTTTCACCGTGAACCTGACCGATGACCGAGGCAAGGAGTGGCGTGTTGACCATGCTGAGGAGAGGATGCTGATTCAATCTTAGCCAGACATCTCAACGGAAAACATGTAAACAGGAGGCGACTATGCCAAAGAAACCAGGATCACATCATGTAGTCCCGAACGCCGATGGTGGCTGGGACGTCAAGAAAGACGGTGCGACCCGTAGCAGCGGCCACTTCGATAAGAAGCAGGAGGCCGTTGATGCCGGGCGCAAGATCAGCCAGAACCAAGGCACCGAGTTCTACATCCACGGCAAGGACGGGAAGATCCAGAATAAGGACAGCCACGGGAACGATCCATATCCGCCGAAGGGGTGATGCCCGGGCCAATTCGATTCCCATTTTGGGAACCGAACCGGCGTCCGAAAACCGGATTCGAAGTTTTTGTGGCTCGACGCCAGGTATCCGGTTTTACTGCAAACTCGTGAACCTCGTCCGGTGCCGGGAAATCAGGGGAGAAAATCGTTTCTCTGGTCGGGTTGTCGGGAAGTGGTTGTGCAAGATGACTTCGGCGTTTATTATCAAGTAGTTACGAGGAGCGCGGGCTTTGAGACTGTTTTGCGGTAGGTCGTCGTTCCCTCCACCAATTGAAAACCCGTAATAGTCCTGGAAAGTGCAAAACCCGCCGAAACGGCGGGTTTTTTGTTACAGTTTGTTGAGGGAGAGGCTGCGCAATGTATCAGAGTCCGGAACGATTCGGGGTATACTCCCGGCGGATGTCACCCCGGGAAAAGACAAATATCCCCCATGAGGAAAAAACAGGGCTATGTCGCCGAGCGATGTCAAGATCCGAAAAGCAAAGCCCGGGGATAAACGGACGGGGCTTTTCGACGGTGGGGATTTTCCCTTCCGGTGGTCCCTGAGGGAAAAAGACAGGTCAGGGGGAAGGATCGTTATGGCGGAATTTTCCGGAAAGAAGCGGGAAAGGCTTCACATTCCGCGAGGATTGTGTTAGCCAGTTGCTTGATCGATCCGGGCGCAGGGGAACGTTTTTCACCCCTCCATCAAAAAAAGAGGAATCATCATGAGAAAGATCCATTTTTTCGGAGCGGCCCTTTTCTCTTTTTTTTGTTTCTTCGCATTGACGGCGATTCCTCCGGCTCTAGGGGCGCCCGTCGTCCTCAGTGAAGTGGGGTCCCTCGACACGGCGGGAACCTCGGAGGCCGTGGCGGTTTCTGGAAATTACGCCTATGTGGCCGACGGTTATTCGGGACTGCGGATCATTGATGTGAGCAATCCCGCGTCTCCTTCCGAAACGGGTTTTTACAACACGACAGGGTACGCGTTTGATGTTGCGGTTTCGGGAAATTACGCCTACGTAGCCGACGGCTCCAAGGGACTTCGGATCATCAACGTCACCAATCCCGCCGCCCCTTCCGAATCGGGTTTCTACGACACCCCCGGAAGCGCCCGGGGAATCGCCCTTGCGGAGAACCTCGCCTGCATCGCCGACAGCGACGGCGGTCTTCAGATCATCAACATCGCTTCGCCGGGGTCTCCCTACCTGGTGGGAAGTCTGCCGACCCCGGGCAGCGCATACGGCGTGGCCCTGTCGTCCATTTACGCCTTCGTGGCGGACGCGACCGGCGGGTTGACCATCGTCAACATTTCCAATCCCGCCTCGCCCGTTCAGACCGGCAATTTCAACACCAGCGGCCAGGCTTATGCCGCGGGCCTCTATAACCAGTATGTCTGTGTCGCCGATTACAGCGAGGGATTGCGGGTCATCGACGTGTCCACCCCCTCCGCGCCCGTGGAAGCGGGTTTCTACAATCCCGCCGTCGTGAAATATTACCGCGACGTGGCGATCCTGGGACGGTTTGCCCTGATCGCAAGCGATGCAAACTCCGAGGGCGGGACCAACGGCCTCAGGGTCATCGATCTTTCCGATCCGGCCCTGCCGGAGGAAGCGGGATACTGCGACACCGCCGGAGACCCGAGAGGCGTCACCGTTCAGGGGAAGTACGCCTATCTTGCCGAGTATACGAGAGGTTTCAGGATCATCGACATCTCCCCGGTTCTGGTGAATTACGTTTATTATGTGCCCTATTACACCGGCGACCCCGAATACTGGACGGGGCTCGGGATCCGGAACGAAAGCGCCGAGGAAACGGCCAATGTTTCCGTGGTGGTCCGGGAATCGGACGGTACGGAGATCAGTACCGATTACCTGACCCCGATTCCGGCCCGGGGACAGAACGCTTTCATGGTCGCGCCCGGGACGGCCAGGGAAGGATGGTTTCAGCTGAACGCGAACCAGCCCCTGGCGGGGGTGTGTTTCGTTGCCTTGTACGACGAGCCTACACTCATGTTCGACATCCCCTTCGTGAACGAACTGTCTGAAGTCCTTTATCTGCCCCACGTGGCCCAGAACGACACCTGGGACACGACCCTCATGATCTGCAATCCGGGAAGCACCGCGGCCCAGGTGACCCTCACCTTTGTCCAGGACAGCGGGGAAGCGCTCACGCCCCTCGTGGTATCGATTCCGGCAAGGGGAAGCGGCAAATACGAGGTGGCGGCCCTGACTCAGGAAACGGGGTATGCCAAGGGAAGCGTGGAAATCTCCGCGGACCGGGGGGTGGCCGCCTTCGCCCTCTATCGAAACACGAAAGCGCCGAACAACGGCTCCAGTTACGCCGGGATCACCGCGGTAAAGCCCCAACGCTGATCGAAAGCGAAGAAGGGGAAAAAGGACGCTTTTCCTGATCCGTCCGGTTTCGGCCCATGCCCGCCCGGAGGGCCGGATCGATCCGTACCCGCGTCATCGAAGACGAGATCGGATCCCGGAAGCAATCAGTACTGATGCTTCAGGTCTCCATCCACGGTACCCCTGACACATTCCCTTTCCTCCGCGAAGTCGAACCCGGTCCAGATGCCGATGGATTTCAGGATACTTTCCTGCGGGTGATACCGTTTGAAGATCTGGAAGTAATAGGCCGCTTCCTTGCTGTTGATGACGGCGTGAGGATTTTCGCGTTTGACCCGCTCGTATTTTTCGTCACTCATTTCCGCGTCGGCAAGTTTCTCGCCGAGACTCTCGCAGCCGGCGCCCTGGGTATATTGAACCTTGTACCTCCATAGGATTTCCTCAGGCAGATAATCCGTGCCTTCAAAAGCCTTCCGGAGAATCCACTTCTCGATCTTTTCGCCGTCGTGCTCCCGTATTTTAAGTTCGGGCGGTATCCTCATGGCGAGATCGATCATGGCAACGTCCAGAAAGGGAACCCTGAGTTCGAGGCTGAAGAGCATGCCCATGCGGTCCGCCCGCTGGAGGTTGATATTGTGAAGACCGGCAATCAATCGACGGGCCTCGGCATTGACCGTGTCGAGAGGAAAATTCTTCATGTAATGATAACCGGCGAACACCTCGTCGGCGCCCTCGCCGGTGAGAACGACGGTCACATGCTCGGCCGCCAGTTTGCAGGTGAAGTAGCAGGGAACGGCGCACCGCACGAGGGACGGATCGTAACTCTCCAGTTTTTTGATTACCACGGGCAGCGCATCGTAATATTCTTCCTCGGTAAAAATGAGTTCGTGATGGTCGGACCCGATATGGCCGGCGGCGATCCGGGCCGCCTTGATGTCGTCACTCACATCTCCGCCCGAATCCTCCATGCCGACGGCAAAGGTGTGGAGACGGGGAATCTCGTCCGCCGCTATGGCGGCAATGATGCTGCTGTCGAGACCGCCGCTGCAAAAGGCCCCGACCGGAACCGTCGGATCGGCAAGCAGCCGTTTCCTGACGGCATGGATAAACGTCTCCCGAATCAGGCGGCAGGCTTCCCGGCAGTCGGTAATCGGGGAATCCTGAATTTCGGGAACACGGTAGTACTCGACGAATCCATTCTCCGGGGTGTAATAGTGGCCAGCCGGAAATTCATGGACATCGTCCACGCCGGCAAGACTCATGGCACCCAACTCGGAGCTGAAATACAGATGGTCCCGGTGGTAACCGTAGTACAGGGGCTTGATGCCGACAGGATCCCGGGCCAGCATGAAATGGTCGTCATCGAAAAGGGCGAAGGAGAACATGCCGTCCAGATCGGCGACACAGTCCGGACCTTTTTCCTGGAACAGGTGCAGGATGACTTCCGTGTCCGAATTCGTCTGAAAAGGGTACTTGCACGACAGGGGTTCTTTGAGTTTCCTGAAATTGTAAATCTCGCCGTTACAGATGATTCCCTTCCTTCCGTTCCGCGTCAGAATGGGCTGATGTCCCCCGGCGACATCGACAATGGACAACCGCGTATGACCCAGCACCATTTGCCCGCGGCTGTGAACGCCTCTGTCGTTCGGTCCTCGATGACCGAGCGCATCCAGCATTTTTGAAATGGTCGTTTCATCCCTGACGCCAAAGCATCCTGCCAAACCGCACATGATTTTCTCCTTTTATCGCTCGATGATTGTGCGAAGGATCGTTTCCCGTCGCAATGATCCCACATGGTTCCGAGCAATAAACATACCGTTCGAAATAGTTTTGTTGAAATAATTGTATTTCATATGATTTGTATTGAAATCTGTTGATGCAACCATCCTGGAATCTCACATTTCCGTAGGATCGAGTATGCGATTCAACGAATTTGTAGAGAATGACGCTTGAGGAACAGGCTGGATTTGTAACCGTTCAACGTTCAGGACGATGCCGGTGGGAGTTATCTATATGGAAACGGCCTGTGTGCCGAACTGTCCTGCACCGGCGTCAAAGCCCATAGAAGTCCTGACAACAACAATGCCGTACCACAGCCTGTTTCAATCCACGAGCCCGCACGGGGCGCGACGGGATGATCTCGCCATCCTGTGGGGAATTCGGAAGAGTTGCGAATTGACCGTCTGCAAATCGCAGGCTGGATTTTCTTATTGCGATGCAAAGAATGCTAACGAGAATAGTTGCGTCTCATATCCGTGAAGCCTTGAGATGCTTACCTTTTTGACTTAGCGGAATTATATGACAGATTGCCGGCGGGGGAAGGGCGCTCTAATGACCTGTCATCGGATATAGGTCCGGGAAAAGATATCCTGCGACCGAAGCGGGGAACCCGAACCGCACCGGTCCTTTCGGGGTGTCTGATACCAGGAGTCCCTCCCGCAAAAGCTGTCCCAGAAGGATTCTGCCTGTCCTCTCGGCCATGCCCGAGCAGCGGATCACGTCTCCCCTGGCCGCTTCCCCGCGCAGGAACACATCCTGGAGCATGTATGCGGCCTCTTTTTTCAGAGGAGGCGACGCCGGCAGGGGGGGCGCTATTGATTTCTCCTTCCTGAGGTTTACATAGCCCCGGATCCTTTCGAGAAGACCATCCAGGGCAAGCATTCCGCCCATGTAGTCGATTTGATCCAGGCAGACTTCGAAGAAAAATTCGCAGAAATATGTCAATCCTTTTTGTGAAAGATTGCCGCGGCCGTTCAGATCGCCTTGACGCGGGGCATCGGCCCGGACAAGAGCGGAAGTGTATCCGCGCTTTTGCCGTGCAATGCCGCGACTGATGTTCCACAATCCATACCCCGGGAGGGGCAGCTTCATGAACCATGCGTCCGTGTGAAGGCGTGCTACCCGTCCGTTTCCGTCCAGGAAAGGGTGAATCCAGGTCAGGCGGTGATGGGCCGCTGGTGCGGCCACTAGAGGATCGATCCCGTGGAATGATTCAGGGTGATAAAAGGACGCAAACCGATCGAGAAATTGAGGGAGGACATTTTCGCCGGGGCCGATGTGCCGCCCGACTTTAACCGTCCTGTGCCGGATCTCGCCCGGAATGACCTCGATTTCTTCTCCGGTCTCCTCGTTTCTTGCACGTCGCAGTTCGGAGGGAAGCTGTTCAAAGAAGATCCGGTGCAGCCATTTCAGGAATTCAGGGCTGGATATATTTTCGGTCGGGTCCGCCCCCAGCCGTTCTTCAATCCTGCGCTGGCATTCGATGTGCGCGAGACTTTCCATCTGCAGGCTTCTTTTCGCCAGGTCGTTCGAATAATCCCTGCGCATGGCCCGCTCGATATCAACCGGATGTGTGCTGTGTCCTTCTATGAGATTTGAGTAATAGCTGTTGGTGATGCGCAGGAATTCCGTAATCGATTTCTTCGTGATCGGATGAAGACGGCCTTCAAGGATTGCGGATCGGCTTAGAATCTCACGGGCAATATCGACAAGCCTGGGCGACGAAGAAGGGTAGAGAGGCTCCATTTGCGAAACATATTCCCACATATTCATTGCCGATCTTTATGCCGATAATTAGCTGTTCGTAACAGTATAAATATATATTGATATTGTCAAGATGTTTATACATCTTCAACCGTATTGTTGCCGATTATTATGCCGACGGTGATCGAGCCGCCTGCTGATGACTTGCCTGCCCCGCAAACATGGAATGAACCGGAACCATGATGCCAGTCCATTGGGTCCCGTTTTTGGAAGCTTATCCCGCCCGGCTTCTCTCCCGGCGGGGGATCGTCCAATTACGCCCTTGTCTCCGGAGTTCTTCCTGTTTCCTGCATTCATTCCTGCAGCCGCGGTTCGGTGATTTCGCCGGCGGGCGCGGTGGCGATCGATTGTTCCAGCACCACGAATCCGCCTTCCCGTGCTTCCAGGACGTCAAGGCCGCGCCTGATCACGAACGGCCCCCTGAAAACGCCTTCCGCCAGATGGGGGCCCCGCTCTCGTCGACGCGGAGCAATAAAAGACTGTCTCCCTCCGTACCGGAGACGATCGTTTCCGTATGATCGGTCGTTCCGGTAATGATGAATCCGCCGTCGGCAACTTCGGTGACGGACCGCGCCTTTTCATTGTAAGGACCGGATTCGTCGGACCGCTCTCCCCACGTGCTTTCCCGGATCAGGTTCCCGTCCGGATCCACTTTCAGAAGATACACGTCCCAGTGCAATCCGGTACCCGATCGGCCGGAAGGGTCCGGTTCAATGTTTTCGGAGCCCCCGAAGGATTTGATCCATGTCGCCGATGTGATCGTGAACGATTTTTCCGTTTCGCAATCCTCAAAGGCGGCCGTGACGGTCACCTCGCCCGGGGCGATCGCGGTCAGAAGTCCCGGATGTTCCGTTTCATTTGAAATCGTGGCAATGGATGTATCGGAGCTGCTCCAGGTCACTTCCCCGGTGATGTCGCGGGTCTCGCTGCTGTCGAACGTGCCCGTTGCGTTGCGCTGAACCGATTGCCCGGCGGAAATGGAGGTGATTTCGGTCGTGATGGTAATGGCCGTCAACTGCGGTTGTCCCTGCGTCCCCCCGCCGTTGCAGCCCCATAACAGGAGAAGGAGCCCCGTCGCGAGGAAATATCGATGGATGGCACCATGAAGCGATCGCGCTGAAGAATGAATGCCATGGCGGGACTCCCTCAATCATACGGGGTGATTGCATGGATGACGGCCGGGTTCCGACCGGCGGGAAGGTCCTCTCGGAACGGCAGGTTATGGATGTCGATGCGAAAGGTCATCCGAACGGGCGGGCTGCGGCGTGCTCCTGACAGGGCAGGAGGGCGGGCAGGCCGTTGGGTGAAGGCCCCTTTTTTGCCGCCTCACGGCGTCAGCACCGTCGTCGGAATGTACAGCGGCAGGCACAGCCCCAGTGCGGTAAGCGTCAATGCAACGATCTCCGCCAGCAGAAGTACGGTGACCGCTGTCAGAACGCCCTTTGTTTCCGGCCTGGTGCGGACCGACAGGAAGGCGGCGAGAAGGGCGATTGCGGCGATTCCATACGGCCACCAGGGCACGGTAAGGACGCGTTCCGTGAGAATGGGGAGATGCACGACGCCCATGTGCCTGGCATAGGTTTCGGCCATGAACGCGCAGGTATTGCCGACGACGGCCCCCACCCCGAAATTCACCAGTGCGACCGTGATCCACACCCATGTCGAAAGCTGCTTCATTTTCCTTTCTTCAGCCGAAATCCACGTGGAACCCGCCGTCCATGTCCGGCGAGTCGGGCACCAGCGTCATCCGGTCTCCCGATTCGAAAACCAGCTGCAGATGCGTCAGGGCGTCCGCATTCTCGAAAGCAGCCGCCGAAATCAGACGCTGAGGCAATCCCCCGACGCGCTCCGAGTAGTCGATCAATCGAAAATCGTCCTCCCTGAGTTCGTCGAACGCGCTTTCGACGGCCCCGTCCTCCCATGTTTCCCAGAAGGCGATCTGCGCCTGCAGGAAGAACCGGTGCCAGGCATCAGCCCCGTCAAATTCCGCGAAGACCACGCATGGGGAGCGTTCATCTTTTCCCTTGTCGACGGCGCCGATCAGGCGGGTGAGCACACGGCCCTCGACCTCGGCGACCCTGAAGGAATAATCCTGGTATCTGCGTGACATCTCGGTCTGCGGACGAATGGCTGTCGGTCTTTCGATTCAATGCAATACGCGGCGGACAAGAGGGACGCGGCGGGGGGCCGGCCCCCGTCTTTTGGCCTCCGCTGAGGTTTTGCACATGGGCCGGGGCTTTCCTCTCTCCCGGAGATCCCCCCGTCGGATTGATTCCCGGTGGGGGGATCACATGCTGCTTGATGCCGGAAGGAGTGCATTTTCGTTGCCCCGGTGCACAATCCCATGGGAATCTGGTAGCATAGGGAGGTTGATGTGTCAAAGAAGAATCGGAACATAAGAAAACAACCGTTCATGACACCGCCGATGGGATGGAAAAGTCGGGGATAACCGGGACGTGTTTGTTCCCGCTCAAGTTTTTCCGAAATATGCCAATAATAGTAAAAGTGGGGGAATCGCTCCGGTCACCGCTTCCGGGATACGGTAGTGGGCACACAGCGCTTCCATGTCGGGAATAGCCTTTTTCCAGAGAAACTTGAAGGAGGTGTTGTCATGGATCGACGTGATTTCATCAAGGTCGCGCTGATTTCTTCCGCCGGGGTCGGCGTCATGCTGAGAGGCGTTCCGTCGTGTGCGCGGGGAATTCCCGCCTCCGCCCTTTCGGGAAGGGCCGGGGTCAGGTGCTATGCCGGTGCGCCCGCAGAGGTCATTCAGACCTCGCTGAGCGATTTTTTCAAGATCGGCCCGGGCCCCTCCAGTTCTCACACCATTGCCCCGATCCGGATCGCCGCTCATTTCAGGGAAACATTGTCGGCGCTTCCCCGGGAACGGCTGTCCAGGGGGAAGACGATCAAGGCCCGGCTTTACGGGAGCCTGAGCAGCACCGGAAAAGGCCATCGGACGGACCGCGCCGTCATCGCCGGCCTTCTCGGCCAGAAACCCGAGACCTGCGACACAAAGCTCATGGAGGAGCTTGCCGACGAAACAAGGACTTACACGACCACCATCAACGGCGTGGATTTCACCATCGGCCGGCAAAACATCGTCTGGGACAGGATCGAACACGACTTTCCCTTTGTCAACACTCTGGGAATGCATCTGGTCGGCGACGGGGATGTGGAGATCTTCTCGCTGGAATATTACTCCACCGGCGGAGGCTTCTTTCAGTGGAAGGGACAGGAGCCTGAAGTCCGGGGAAAACCCGTTCATCCGTACGGAAGCATGACCGCCTTCCGCCGCCTCGCCGCGGAACGGGGAAAAGCGCTCCACGAGATCATCCTGGAAAACGACATGGCGGTCATGGGTGTCGATGAAAAGAACATCCTGTCCCGGCTGGACCAGGTGCTCGAGACGATGGACGACGGGGTGCGCCGGAATCTCGATGAGGAGGGCGTTCTGCCGGGGCCGTTCGAAATTCATCGCAAAGCCGGGCGCATTCACCGGCAGGCGCTGAAAATGAAAGGCGGGGACAGTTTCATGGGATTGCTGAGCAGTTATGCCCTTGCAGTGTCCGAAGGCAACGCTGCCGGGCATCTGGCGGTGACGGCGCCGACCCTTGGATCGGCCGGCACCATCCCGGCGATCGCCTATGTGATGAGACACCATCTGAAGTATCCGCAGGATACCATGCGCAGGGGGCTGATGGCGGCCGCGCTGGTCGGTTTTCTCTGCAAGAACAACGCCAGTGTCGCCGGTGCCGAGGTGGGGTGTCAGGGTGAAATCGGTGTCGCCTCGGCCATGGCGGCGGCCATGATCACTTATGCCGGAGGCGCCTCGCTGGAAACCACCGAGGTTGCGGCGACCATCGCTCTGGAACACCATCTGGGCATGTCCTGCGATCCCGTGGGAGGATTTGTCCTGATTCCCTGCATTGAAAGGAATGCATTCGGCGCCGTCAAGGCTTACAACGCCTATCTTATCGCAACGAACGAAATCGCCTCGCAGCACTTGGAGGATCTGGACCGGGTCATTGCGGCCATGCTGGAGACCGGGAAAGCCCTGCCGCAGGCTTACAGGGAGATGGGCACCGGCGGTCTGGGGGTGACGATGGTCGACTGTTAGACCGTTGTTGAAGCGGGGGGGCGGCACGGATCGGGAAAGGGGCCTGGCCCCTGGATCGAGTGCCGGATCGATGGGACAGGAAAGCTCCTGTGAAGGACCGGACGGGAAACCTTCCATGGCCGGCAGGGACGACGGCGATGTCGGAGGATTGGGGGGAACCCGTCAGGGAGACGATGACGGGAAGGTCGGCGTTTCATCCCGGAGGGACTTCCCGAAGACGACTGTGTTTGCCGGGCAAGGGACGGCCGGACGGATGCCGGCACTCCCTGAGCTTGATTTGCCGCCGGGAAAACGGCATGGTAGAGAAAAAATCGACGAATTGGCCGCATCCGTTCCGGGTGCCGGGTCGTAAAACCTTATCAGGAAAGGAAAACCAATGAGGAAAATCCTTGCATTGATGCTGGTGGTCGTGGGTTGGGCCGTTTGCGGCCCGGCGGATGCCTGCACCGTAACGGTCGTCGGACGGGCGGCATCGGCGGACGGATCGGTCATGGTGTCCCACTCGGACGACGGCCTGGGCGACGCCCGGATGATCCATGTCCCGGCCATGGACCACAAGGCCGGGGCGCTTCGGGCCGTTTTTTACTCCAACTGCGCCCTGGACTACAAACCCCAGTGGGGGGCGAGCGAAACGCAGCGGATCATGACCAAGGACCGGGGTCCGGGCTACGACACGCCGGGCGTTCCGCCCAGCGTGCCCCTGGGATTCATCCCCCAGGTGCCCCACACCTACGCTTACTTCGACGCCAATTACGGCATCATGAACGAACACCAGCTCTCCATCGGCGAGTGCACCGACAAGGCCAAGGTGCACCCGGAGCCGGAACCGAAGAAGCGCATCTTCTATTCGGCGGAACTCTCCCGGGTCGCCCTGGAACGGTGCAAAACGGCCCGCGAGGCCATCAGGCTCATGGGGCAGCTCATCGAGAAATACGGTTACTATGGAACGGGCGAAACCCTGACTGTCGCCGATCCGAAGGAAGGGTGGGTCATGGAGATGTGCGGCTACGACATGAACGGAACGGACGGCGTCTGGATCGCCCAGCGCGTGCCCGACGACGGTTTCTTCGTGGCGGCCAACCAGTTCCGCATCCGCGACGTGCGCAAGGACGCCGGGGACATGATGTACTCCTCCAATATCTTTGACGTGGCGCAAAAAAAGGGCTGGTGGAAGCCCGAAGACGGCCCCCTGGACTGGGCCCGCGTCTATGGCGACGGCGAGTTCCACCACCCCTACTACTCCCTGAGAAGGGTCTGGCGGGCCCAGTCCCTTGTCGCACCCTCGCTGGACCTGCCCGCCTGGGTGGAAGGGGCGTTCACGAGAAAATACCCCTTCGCCGTCAAGCCCGACCAGAAGCTGGCTGTGGCGAACATTTTTTCCATACACCGGGACAACTACGAGGGAACCGAATTCGATATGACGAAGGGCCTTGCGGCCGGTCCCTTCGGCAATCCGAACCGTTTCGAAGGACAGGCCGAGAGCGTGGCGGACAAGGAAGGGCGCCTGACGCCGCTCAACGGGGAATTCGAACGGCCGCTCAACATCTACCGGTGCGTTTACGCCTATGTGAACCAGTCCCGGGGATCGCTTCCGGATCCCATCGGCGGCCTGACCTGGTTCGGTCCCGACCGGCCCGCCACCTCCGTCCTGATGCCCTTTTACGCGGGAGCGACGACCCTGCCCGAGATCGTCCAGCGGGGGGACCTCCTGTCCTTCGAATGGAAGAGCCTGTGGATGGCTTTCAACTATGTGGCCAACTACGCCATGCTCAAGTATTCCTACATGATCCAGGACATCCACGCGGTGAGGGACCGCTTCGAGGCCGACGCCTTCGGAGCGCAGCAGGAGCTTGAAGCGCGGGCGGCGGCCCTGTGGAAGGCAGGGGACAAGGAAGGCGCCCGGGCCCTTCTGACCCGGTATTCGGAGGATATCGCCGCGCGGGTGCTCAAGGAATGGTGGAAGCTTGCCGGGCACCTCTACGTCAAATACAACGACGGGTACGTGAACACGACGCTCGGTGTCGCCCAGCCCGTGTTCTACCCCGCCTGGTGGCTCAAGGCGGTGGGTTATGAAAACGGTCCCACCAGCTACGAAAAGAAGCCCGGCGGGAACTGACACCCCCGCCGCCCGCGGGACGCACGGACGTGCGGGGGCGAATCATCCCCGGCCTGCGGCGGGAACGCCTGAAGCGCTCTGTGCGCCGGGATGAGAAGGCTTATGACGAGGAAGGCCGTGTCTTTCGACACGGCCTTCCCCGTTCAGGCAGGTGGATGCAAGGCTCCCGCGATTACAGACCGCTTTTGAAGTCGTCGCGCATCAGCTCGCGGGCGATGATCGTGCGGCGGATTTCCGACGTGCCGGCGCCGATTTCCCACAGTTTCTGATCCAGGAAATGGCGGGAAATGGCGTACTCGGTGCAATAGCCGTAGCCGCCGTGGATCTGGATGGCGTCGAGGCCGATCTTCGTTCCCATCTCGCCCGTGTACAGCAGGGATGCCGCGGCCATCCGGTCGAGGTCCGTTCCCTTGCCGCCGGACTTGTGCTCCAGCGTGTCACAGTAAGCGGCGGCGCTGTAGGCCAGCCACTTGCCGGCCTTGTAGCCGCAGTACATGTTCGCCAGCTTTTCCTGGATCATCTGGAAGGAGGCGATGGGCTTGCCGAACTGGACCCTTTCCTTCGCGTACTTCAGGCTGATTTCGAGGCACGCCCTCTGGCCGCCGAGGGTGCAGCCCGAGAGGGTGATGCGCTCGGTGCAGAGACCGCTCGTGAGGATGGCCACGCCCTTGTTCAGGCCTCCGATCAGGTTTTCCTCGGGAAGTTCCATGTCCTCGAAGGTGACGAGACCCGTGGGGGAGGTCCTCATGCCCCATTTCTTGATCTTGTCGACCCTGCAGCCCTTGACCTTGTCGAACTCGAAGCAGAAGGCGCTGATGCCCTTGGGGCCCGCGGCGGGGTCCGTCTTCGCATAGAAGGTCATGAACTGGGCGACCGGCGCGTTGGTGATGAAGGTCTTGGCACCGTTGATGACCCACTTGTCGCCCTTCTTCTCGGCCTTGGTGGACATGGACATGGCGTCGGAGCCCGCGTTGGGCTCGGTGATGCCGAGACAGCCGATCCACTCGCCGCTGCAGGCCTTGGGGAGAACATATTCTCTTTGAGCCTCCGTGGCGTTCCGGCGGAAATTGTCGAAGCACAGGGTCTGGCTCGCGCCGACCGTCATGGAGAGGGCGTTGCTGACGCGGGCGATGGTTTCATAGACGAGAAGGGTTTCCACGTAGCCGAGGGCGGCGCCGCCGTACTTCTCGGGAAAGACGATTCCGTTCACGCCGAGATTCCCCAGTTCCTTGAAAATCTCCGGGGGCATCTTGTCTTCTTCATACATGTGCTCCATCTGTGGTTCCAGCCATGTCGAGGCCCAGCGGTAAACCTGGTCCTCGAGCATTGTCTGTTCTTCGGTGAAGGTGAAATCCAATGCCATGATAAATCTCCTTTCCTTATGGTGTGACGGTATTCAAACCACCGATCCGTGTTCCAACGGTTTTCCCCTGTCTCAAGGAAACCGGGCCTCCCTTTGCCCGACGGGCCCGGACGGCCTTCGGCTTCCGGCGGGGATCTCCCCTCCCGGGGAAACGGCGGGTCACTTTCCGCTCTGGAACCCCTGATCCCAGTCATAGCCCCATATGGCGCTTCCCATGGGGATCTTGAAATTCCGGCGCTTCTCGCAGGTGGGATAACGGCCCCCACCGCCGTACAGATCGTGGAATCGCCGCCGGTGCTCCCATGGTTGACCCGGTCGCCCGATTGGACCCTCTGCGCAATCTGTTCCGGTGTCCTTTTCTGATCTCTGATTTTCTGCTGCACCGGTGTCGTCATGTAATTCTCCCGTCCACACGGGATCCGTGCTTTCAATCGCCTCTTCATCGGAACGACGCCTCCGAAGACGCTTTCCGGCCGTTCCATCTTCCGGGTCGCGGCCCCGGGACGTTGGACAACGCCATGGGACGCTATCCTTGCATATAGCTTGCGGCAGGATCGCTTTTCCCGCAATTCGATTCCGTCTGAAGTTGTCATCGGACTTCTACGACACTTTCGCCGGAAGAGGGAGAAGGCTTTCCGGAAAAAAGGCCCGCCCATGGCATCGGTGTTTCTCCGGTGGGCGCCGGATCGACGGGGAAACCGTTTTCCCCGGCGGCACTCGGCCCTGGGCGATTCCCTGGCGACGGCCATGATCCTCCAGCGGGTTCTCGCCAGACTGGAAAAGGGGGAAGAGGAAAAGCAGGGGTGTCAGGGGAGGGGACTTCCGGGCGGTCGTTCCGGAACGGGCGGGCCCATGAAAAAAGGCAACCCCGTTTCCCGCAGGGTTGCCTTTCGTCGATTCCGCCCCTTTGTCGCCGTCTGGGTTACTTGACCAGCATGACGGGAGCCTTGGCGTACCGCAGCACCCTCTCGGAAACGCTTCCGATGCGGTGAAGCAGCCCCTTGCTGCCGTGGGAGGCGATGACGATCAGGTCGATCCCCCTCTTTTCCTCTTCCTCCAGGATCACCTTCACCGTGTCCCCTTTCCTGATGTCGAAGACGATCTCGACTTTCCCGGACGCGGCGAGGGCCGCGGCTTCCTTCCGAAGCTTTTCCTCCGCGAATTTCATGCTCTGCTTTTCCGCCTGCTCCACCAGGGAGACGTCGAGGCAGTAATCGACGGCGCACTGGACGATTTCATCGACGACGTGAAGAAGGTGGATTTTCGATTTGTTCTGGATCGCGATGTCGACGGCCTCCTTCAGCGCATGGTCCGAGTAAACGGAAAAATCCGTGGGAACGAGAATGTTTTTCGGTGCGAACATGTTTTTAGCTCCTTTCGCTCTGGTTGGTTGACAATGGACCCGACACCCTGCCACGATTCATGAATCATTCCATCCATCCGTCATACTCAGGGAAGATGTTTCCGGATCATGCCTTGACGGTTTCGTAAAAAGCCCATATGCTGCGTTCCCCTGCCTCCCTCGACCCTTTGACGTACCATCAGTACGCCTCATTCCTCGAGATTCTGGCGCCTTGCCTATGGAGCTTTTTACTTTGCCGTTCGAAAAAGTGTTGAATTGGCCTTTTTACGACTTCATCATGCCATGGCGTTGAAACAATCATGGTTCAAGATTCGTCATATTTCATTATCTCACACCAAGAGGTTGTTCTTCAAGTCGTTTTCCCGTTCCGGCGTCTCCACCGCCTGTCCGTCCTGTTCTTCGACCTCCCGCCCCGGCGACGAGGGTCGCCAGGTTCATCAGGATTTTCGGCAGGGCCAGCCCCGCGGGACAGGCGAGATACTTGGGGTGCCACACCGGATCGAATTTTTCCTTGTACCGCCGCAATCCCTGAAAGTTGTAGAAGTGCTCCCCGTGATGAAACAGGTAGTTGCCGAGCCGATTCCACAGGTGGGCCTGGTCCAGGGTGTCCAGGCCGGAGAGTGGCGCCATGCCGAGATTGAACGTTTTGTATCCCGCCGCCTTTCCCCACAGCATGACCTCGAGGAAAAGATACTCCATGACGCCGCGGGGGGCATCGGGGTGATACCGCATGAGATCGACGGAAATCTCCTCCTTCCGCCCGCCGGGCCAGAGGTTGGCGAATGCGACGATGCGGCCGTTCCGGTGGACGACGGCGGCGGGGAACTGTTTCATGTACGGTTCCGAGAAACGCCCGAGGGAAAACCCTTTTTCCCCTGCCTTCTTTTCCGCGAGCCATGCATCGGAGACCTCTTTCAGCCGGGGCAGAAAGTCGGGAATCCGTTCCACGTCAAGAATTTCGAAACTGCAGCCTTCCTTTTCCAGCCTGTTTTTCTCGTGGCGAAGGCCTTTTCTTTCAGCGCCTTCGAGGCTGAAGGTCTCCAGGGGCACCACCGCCTCCTCCCCGAAATTGAAAACGGTCAGTCCCAGGTCGATGTAGAGCGGGAGGCTTTCGGAACCGACTTCATAAAAAACGGTCCAGCCGTCCACCTGATCGGCCATGTCCCGGAATTTCCATGCGAGTTCCGCCCGTTCGGCGCTGGGCCCCACGGGATCCCCCATGGAGACCCAGCTTCGTCCCTCCACGCCGTACATGACGAAGGCGGTCTTCCCCTCGTTGAACAGAAAGGTCTTGTCTCCCAGGAGGGCGAGGCAGGCATAGGTCCTCGGGGATTGCCGGACGATGGAGACGATCCGGTCATGCTCCTCCCTGCCGGGAATCCCGGCCGTCTTCGACGGTGGGTGAAGAAGCCTGGCGAAGGCGTAAAGAAGGACGGCCGCGGCGCTTCCCGCGGCGGCCCGCATGGACCGGGGGGCGTCCCCGTCGAACGTGAACTGCCACCACAGTTCATGAGAGTAGTCGACGTGCTTGAAGGAAAAGAACAGGAGCCACAGGGAGGACAGGACGGCAAGGGAGACGGCGGACGTCCAGTATGAGGAGAACCGCATTTCCACGAGGGTGGACTTCCGATAGAAGAACCTGCGGCAGGGCAGGAGGATGAGGAACAGGAGGAAGAGGGCGAGCGCTTCCTCGTAATCCATGCCCTTCGCGAGGGACAGCAGGATGCCCGCGCCGAGAAGCGCCGTCGCGGCGGCCCAGGCCGCTTCGATCCTCCTCCACAGGCCCCTGGCGACGATCAGCAAGAGGGCCCCGGCAATGCTCCCCAGGAAGTGGGAGACTTCGATGGCGGGCAACGGCAGAACGTGCCCGAGCCACGCCATGCGGGATGTGATGGAAGGCGTCGCCCCTGAGAAGAGAAGAAGGACCCCCCCGGCAAACGCCAGGATGGCGGCGATGTTCGGAACGAACCGGGGAATCCAGTTCCGCAGCGAAGCGGCGAGCCAAAGGAATCGTTTTCTCTCGAGAACGGCTTCCTGCAGGGCCAGAAGCACGATGGCGATCCCGAAGGGCAGGAGGTAGTACAGCCCGCGGTATACGATCAGGGCGGCGAAGATCTCCGGCGAATGGCCCGATGGCGAGGCCAGGACGAGAAACACGGTCTCGAATACGCCCAGGCCGCCGGGGACCTGGCTGACCAGCCCGGCGAGCTGCGACATCAGATAAATGCTCAGAAAAACCAGGAGCGGCATGGTCCCGGAAGGGGGCATCAGCATGTAAAGGGCGAGCCCCGCCAGAAACCAGTCCGCCGTCGCGACGCCCACCTGGACCACGGCGAGACGGAATGCCGGGACGGCCCAGGACCATTTCCAGATCCGGACCGGTTTTTTCCGGAACAGGCTTCCCGCCAGGTAAAGAAGAACCACCGAGAGGAGAAGGACGCCCAGCGGGACGGGCACGGTGAACGGGAGATGAAGCGACGGGGGGATGGAGACGGGGTGGAGGAGAAAAACGATGCCTCCGAGGGCGAGAAATCCGAGCCACACGGCGGTTACGCAGAAAGCGACCAGCCGGGTGATTTCAAGGGAAGTCAGTCCAAGAAGGGAATAGAGGTAATACCGGATCGACGCGCCCGCGATCATGGAAAGACCGATATTGTTGCCGAAGGCGTACCCGGTGAAGGCCACCAGGATGATTTTCCCGTAGGACAGGGGATGTCTGATGTAGCGCAGGGCGAGCGTGTCGTACACGGTCATGGTGAGATAGCCGCCGGTCGTGATCGCCAGCGCCAGGGCAATCCTGGAGATGGGAATGTCGTGGAAATTCCTCAGGATGTCCTTCAGGTGGTAGGCCTTCAGCTCATGAGACAAAACCAGGAGGGCCCCGGAGAAAAGGAGGAGCCCGAAGAGCAAGGAAAGGTAACGGGAACCTTTTTGAGCCATCTTCCCCGCTTGAAACGAAGATCGTTGCGGCTCGCATCCACGGATGCATGAAGGTTGATATTTTTGAGGAAGATCGATTATATCTTGTAAAGAATATCAGACATTTCATATTATTTGAAGTGAAATGACGTCACGGATCCCCTGATTGCAGATTCCCTGCCTGGAGAATCGGATGAAACTGGCGGCCAAACTGGTATCCCTCGTCGTCCTGGGGCTCATCGCCGTCCTGGTGATCGATGGGTATCTCTCCGTGGAGAAGGATGTTGAAATCTTCGAGGCGGAAATGAAGTCGGACGCGCACCTGTTCGGCCGCGCCATGGCGGGCCTGGTCTCTCTTGCGCGGCGGTCGGGCGATGCGTCGCTGGCCGGGCGTATGATTTCGGAAGCGGACCGGGAATCGCGACAGTTGAATATCCGTCTCGTGCGATTGAACGCACCGCCCGGCGACCCGGACGGTCCCATGGCATCCGGGGACGCCCTCGCCCGGCTTCAGAAAGGGGAGGAGCTGTCTCTGAAGGAACGGGACCGCGAGGGTGTCCGGCGCCTTTACACCTATGTCCCCGTCCCCGGGGACGGGGCGGCGGACACCGCCCTTGAAATATCCGAATCCCTCTCCGGCCTGGAAAAACGGACCCGGGACGCCTGGATCCGGATACTGGTTCTGACGGCGGCGCTGGCGGCCGTGAGCGGCCTGGCCGCGGTCCTGCTGGGCTTCGTGATGGTGGGGCGTCCCCTCCATCGCCTGATCGAGAAGGTCCGCCGGGTGGGAAAGGGCGATCTCACGGGTCCGCTCGACATCGGCGGGGGGGATGAATTTTCCGAACTTGCCGGGGCGCTGAACACCATGTGCGAGCATCTCGACGAGGCCCGAAGGGCGGTTCGCATGGAAACGGCGGCCCGTCTCGAAGCGATGGAGCAACTGCGCCACGCCGACCGTCTCAAAACCGTCGGCGGCCTGGCCTCGGGAATTGCCCACGAACTGGGTACACCCCTGAACGTCGTGTCCGGAAGGGCCGCGCTGATCGCATCGGGAAAACTTCCCGGGGAAGAGGCTGCCAAAAGCGCCGCCATCATCAAGGCCCAGTCCGACCGGATCACGGCGATCATCCGGCAGCTCCTGGATTTCGCACGGCGGAACACTCCCCGAAAGGCTTCCGCCGACCTCGGACGCATCGTCGGCAGAACCCTGGAACTCATGGCGCCGTTCGCCCGGGAGCGGGGAGTCGAGATACGCCGCACCGGCGGGGAGGCGCCCGCCGCGGCCATGGTGGACGGGGGGCAGATCGAGCAGGCCCTGACGAATCTCATCGTGAACGCCGTGCAGGCCATGCCGGGGGGAGGCGGGATCGAAGTGGGCATTCGTCATGCCCATGTCCGGCCGCCCGCGGGCCATGGGAGCGGGGAAAGAAAATATGCATGCATCGACGTGGAGGACGAGGGGGAGGGAATTTCGGACAAGGACATGGAGCGCCTGTTCGAGCCTTTTTTCACCACCAAGGACGTCGGCAAGGGTACCGGCCTGGGGCTGTCGATCGCCTACGGCATCGTCGAGGAGCACGGCGGATGGATCGGGGTGACGAGCGAAAAGGGGAAAGGGAGCCAATTCACCATATATCTCCCGGAGGAGGAGGACGGATGACGGGGCGGATTCTGATCGTGGACGACGACCGTGACTTGTGCGAGGTCATGGAAACGGACCTGCGGCTTCGAGGGTTCCAGGTGTCCTGGTACACCTCTTCGAGCGAAGCCTTCGATGCGCTTCGAAACGAATCGTACGATGTGGTTCTCACGGACCTGAAAATGCCCGGGATGAACGGAATCGATCTGTGCGACCGGATCGTGTCGAACAGGCCCGATGTGCCGGTCATCGTCATGACGGCGTTCGGAAGTCTCGACGCGGCGGTCCAGGCGATCCGCGCCGGGGCCTATGACTTTGTCACGAAACCGGTGGAGATGGACCTGCTGGCGCTGACCCTGGAGCGCGCCCTGAAACAACGGGCCCTGCAGGACAAGGTCAGGATCCTGAGCGAGGCGGTCCGGCAGTCCGGGAGGCTGGACGAGATGATCGGGGAAAGCCCGCCCATGCGGGACCTTTACGGCCGGCTTTCACGGATCGCCGATTCCGAGGCGACCGTTCTCGTCACCGGCGAAAGCGGAACGGGAAAGGAACTGGCCGCCCGGGTCCTCCACGATCGAAGCAGGAGACGGGAAGGGCCCTTCGTTGCGGTCAATTGCGCCGCCCTCCCGGAAATGCTTCTGGAGAGCGAGCTTTTCGGGCACACCCGCGGCGCCTTCACCGACGCCCGATCGGCGCGGAAGGGACTCTTCCTGGAGGCCGAAGGGGGAACGCTGCTGCTCGATGAAATCGGGGATTTTCCCTTCAACCTGCAGGCCAAGCTCCTTCGCGTGCTGGAAGGAAGAACGCTCAGGCCGGTCGGCGGCGACAGGGAGACGCCCTTCGACGTGCGGGTCATCGCCACGACAAACCGCGACCTCGAATCGGCCGTGGAGGAGGGCCGCTTCCGGGAGGACCTTTTCTTCCGGATCAACGTCATCCCCATCGAACTTCCCCCCCTCCGCGAGAGAGGGACCGACGTTCTTCTTCTGGCCCAGCATTTCATCGGCATGTTTTCCGCCCGCTCCGGCAGATCCGTCACGGGACTGTCCGAGACGGCGGCGGCGAAGATGCTCGAGTACGGGTGGCCCGGAAACGTTCGGGAGCTCCGGAACGCCGTCGAGCGGGCGGTGGCCCTGACGCGTTACGAAAGACTCGCCGTGGAGGACCTTCCGGAAAAGATCCGGAATTACCGCAGCACGAACATCGTCATCGACGGAACCAGCCCCGCCGGGCTGGTGGCCCTGGAGGAAATGGAACGGCGATACATTCTTCATGTCCTCGATGCCGTCGGTGGGAACAAGTCCGTCGCCGCCAGGGTGCTCGGCCTGGACCGCAAGACCCTGTATCGCAAACTCCGCCATTTCAATGCCGACGGGGGGGACGGGGATTGACCCGCCCTCCGGGCCGCCCGAACGGCCGGGTGACCTGAACGACCGATCCCCGTCGATTGCGGGAACGGTCGGACGTTCCCCCTTCCTGTTGAAACGCAATTTCCTGAATCGGAAGAACCCCGGTCATCGGGGCGTTTCGCCCCACCGGGGCATTCCTTCCCGCCGGGTCCGGCAGGACGCCGGATTCACGGTGCTCGTGCGGGAACGCTTCCGGGACGGCCCGCGCCGCCGCCGCCGGGGCGGAACGCCCCGCGACCCGCAGGCAAGTGATGCAGTCATATCCATGAGTTGAGTCATGGCACGGCGTTTGCTGATCAGACAGTCAAAGGAAAAACGGCAACGCACATCGGTGAGGTGGCATATGAAGGACAGGAATTTCGAAAGGGAAAGCGTGACGGGGCCGTCTCCGGAGGGGACGGCGACGGGGAGGGCTCCCCGCCTTCTTCTGGCGGAGGACGATTTCGACATGCGGACGCTCCTCGCCTGGTCTTTCCGGAGGACCGGGTACGAAGTCGTCGAGTGTCCCGACGGCGTTCATCTGGTCGATTATCTCTTTTCCGCCGATCCTCCGGCGAGTCCCAGGGATTTCGATCTCATCGTCTCCGATATCCGGATGCCCGGCGTCACGGGTCTCGAAGTTCTCGAAGGGACCCATGACTTGAAGGGGTTCCCGCCGATGATCCTCATCACGGCCTTCGGGGACCGGGAAACCCATGAGAAGGCCCGTCGCCTGGGGGCCGCGGCGATCCTCGACAAACCCTTCGAGATCGAGGACCTGCTCGCCACGGCCCGGAAAATCGTATCGCCCTGATTCCGGGAGGACTTCCTCCGGGGGGAGGGCCGGATCGAGAGGGTGGAATCATGAACGAAAGGGAATCCGATCTTCGAGAGCGTACCGGCGCCGCGTCGCCGAAACTGAAAACCATGAAGGCCGTCTACGCCGCCGTCACGGTCTTCCTGGTTTCCGTTGTCATCCTGACGCCGTTTTTGATCACGGGCGGGATTGCCCTGAAACGGGATGTCTTCATAGAGGAAGAGGTCGTCGAAGTCCTGCTCATCGCCGTTCTCTTCCTCGCGGGTTTCGCCATATCGTCTCTTTACACGAATTCCCTCCACAACTATCAGCGAAAGTTGGACAAAATATCCGTTTTGAGAGACAATGCGGAGGAACGGCTCATGGAAGCCTTCCAGTACATCGGGGCGGTGAACGTGCAGCTCGGCGAGATCAGAAGCCTGCTGTCGTCGTTCAACCGATACCCGGGGGACAGAAGGGAGTTCAGAAACAGCCTCAGGTTTCTTGCGAAAAAGGCGCTGTCCGTGGCCAGCGTGGAGTGGGTCGTGTTCAGGATCATCGAAACGGAGAGCCTGAGGACCGTCGGGGAATTCGCCGAGACAAGGGGGGACGCCTCCTTTCTGAAATCGGCCGTGAGCAACCGCTCGATCGTCGAAACGGGCGCCGCCGACGGATGGACCGCCATCAGTTCCAGTCAGGACAATCTGACCATACGGGTGTTCTGCATCATTCCGTCGAAGAATCTGACGCCCGTCGAAAGGGAACTCCTGGAGACGGTCGTCAACACCATCGAAATGCTTTTTGTCATTTACACGTCCCGGTTCTATCGGAAGAGTTATTACAGGAACGGGGCGGCCGGAGAGGGGGACAACCACAAAACGGCGGCGGATCGTACGGCGTCGGGGAGGCGGCTCAATGGAAATTCCGCGGATCAGCGGCGATGAAGCCGCAAAGAAGGACATCGAGGAACTTTTCCGGGAGTACAGAACGGGGAGGGACGGCCTTACGGAGGAAGAGGCCGGTGCGAGGCTCGCCGAAACAGGCCCGAACGTCATCGAAGAGAAGAAGGTCAGCCCTCTCCTCCAGTTTCTCGGGTACTTCTGGGGGCCCATCCCGTGGATGATCGAGGTGGCCGCCGTTCTCTCCCTCATCGTCCGCCACTGGACGGACCTGGCCATCATCCTGGTTCTTCTGGTCTTCAACGCCGTTGTCGGTTTCAGGCAGGAGTCCAGGGCCGCCGATGCGCTCGAGGCCCTGAAGAAACAGCTTGCGTTGCGGGCGCGGGTGATCCGGGACGGCGAATGGGGGGAAACGGACGCCCGGAATCTCGTGCCGGGGGACGTGATCCGCCTGCGCCTGGGAGACATTATCCCCGCCGACGTCAAGCTGTTCGACGGAGAGTACCTGACCGTGGACCAGTCGGCCCTGACCGGGGAATCCCTTCCGGTCACGAAGAAACCCGGGGACGCGGCCTATTCGGGGTCGCTGGCCAGGCAGGGGGAGATGGTTTCCCTGGTCGTTGCGACGGGCGCCGAAACGTTTTTCGGCCGGACAGCGAAGCTGGTCCAGTCGGCCGGGGCCCCTTCCCACTTTCAGCAGGCCGTCCTGAAGATCGGGGACTACCTCATCTACCTGAGCCTCGGCCTGATTTCCGTCCTCGTCCTCGCTCAGATCGTCCGCCGGGCGCCCCTCCTGGATCTGGTCCAGTTCGCCCTCATCCTCGCGGTGGCCTCCATTCCCGTGGCCATGCCGGCGGTCCTCTCGGTGACCATGGCCGTCGGCGCCGTGGCCCTTTCGAAGATGAAGGCCATCGTCTCCCGCCTGGAATCCATCGAGGAGATGGCGGGAATCGATATCCTGTGCAGCGACAAGACCGGCACCCTGACACAGAACGCCCTGACGCTGGGGACCCCGGAGATTTTCGAGGCCCGGGACGCCGGGGATCTGATTCTTGCCGGGGCGCTGGCATCCAAATCGGAAGACCGGGACGCCATCGACCTCGCCGTTCTCTCGGCCCTCGAGAATCCCGGCGCCCTCGAGGCTTACCGGCAGGTGAAGTTCGTTCCCTTCGATCCCGTAAGCAAGCGCACCGAGGCCGTCGTCCGGGACGGCGGCGGCCGGACCTTCAAGGTGGCCAAGGGAGCGCCCCAGATCCTGATGGACATGGCGCGCCTGGAAGGGGAGAGCCGGGCCCGGGCGGAGAAACTCGTCGACGATCTGGCCGCCAGGGGGTACCGCACCCTGGGGGTCGCCCGGTCCGGTGAAGACGACCGATGGAGATTCCTGGGCCTTCTGCCCCTCTACGACCCCCCCCGGGAAGATTCCGCCGAAACCATTGCAAACGCGAAGCAGCACGGCATCGCCATCAAGATGGTCACCGGCGACAACACGGCCATCGCCCGGGAGATTTCGAAGACCCTCGGATTGGGGACGGACATCCAGCCCGCCGGCGAGCTTTTCGGGGAGGGGGAGGATGTGGAGCATCTGACGCCTCAGGCGGCGGACAGGATCGAAAGGTCCGGCGGCTTCGCCCAGGTATTCCCGGAACACAAGTACGGGATCGTGAAAGCCCTTCAGGAACGGGGCCACCTGGTCGGGATGACGGGGGACGGGGTCAACGACGCGCCCGCCCTGAAACAGGCGGACGTGGGGATCGCCGTTTCCGGCGCCACCGACGCGGCGAGGGCGGCGGCGGCCCTGGTGCTCACGGAGCCGGGGCTGTCGACCATCGTCAAGGCCGTGGAGGAGGCCAGAAGGATTTTCGAGCGCATGACGAGCTATGCCATCTACCGGATCACCGAGACGATCCGCATCATGTTCTTCATGGTCGTCGCCATGCTGGTCTACGATTTCTATCCCATCACCGCCATCATGATCATCCTGCTGGCGCTGCTCAACGACATCCCGATCATGACGATCGCCTACGACAACACGTGGCTCGACCCGAAACCCGTCCGGTGGAAAATGAACCGGATCCTCACGGTGGCGTCGGTCCTCGGGGGGGTCGGGGTCGTTGAGACCTTCCTGCTGCTCGCCATCGCCCGATCGTGGTTCCAGATCGATGCGGCCCATCTCCAGTCCGTCATCTACCTGAAGCTCGCCGTGGCCGGGCACCTGACCCTCTTCGTCGCCAGAAGCCGGCGGCAGCCCTTCTACGCGAGACCATACCCGGCGCCGGTCCTCCTGGCGGCCATTCTGTGCACCCAGGCGGCGGCGGTGCTGATCGTCGCTTTCGGCGTCTTCGTCACGGCCATCCCGTGGACCTGGATCGGCCTGATCTGGCTGTACTGCATCGTGTGGGTCTTCATTGAGGACGCCGCCAAACGGCTCGTTTACCGGCATTTCGATCTGGATGCGCCGCGGCACAGGAAATTCGTCGCCATGTCGAAGAAGGCGATCACGGATCATGCCGTCCACCGGCATGGGTCCGCCCCGGCGACGGAAACGGGAATGAACGGAAAAACAGCCGTGTCCCCCGGCCCTCGAGGATGAACCGGGGAAAATCCACAACCCCGATCGCCGGGGTCCCGATGGGACGAAACGCAAGAAGGGATACCTCCTATGGCCGATGAAAGCGAAAGGATCTTCGGGAACCTCCCGGACGGTATTTCCGGCCTGGGCGAGATGGCCATGAACCTCTGGTGGGTCTGGCCGCCCTCCGCCCGCAGGCTGTTCAAGATGCTGGACCGCCAGGAATGGAAGGAAAGCCGGCACAACGCCGTGAAGATGCTCCGGGAACTGCCCCGGGAACGGCTGGAGGCCGCCGCCCGCGATCCCGAATATCTCCGGCACTACCATGCGATCCTCGCCCAGTTCCGGGAGGAGGTGGGCGGCGGGGAGACCTTCTTCCCCGGCCACGGGCTGGACCCCGCAACGGGACCCATCGCGTATTTTTCCGCGGAATACGGCCTCCATCACTCGCTGCCCTTCTATGCCGGGGGGCTGGGGTTCCTGGCGGGAGACTTCATCAAGGAATGCAGCGACCTGAAAATCCCCGTCGTCGCCGTGGGGTTCATGTATCCGGAAGGGTACTTCCGGCAGAGGATCCGTGACGACGGCTGGCAGGAGGATCTGGATGAGAAGCTGGACCGCGAGGCCGCATCCATTTCCAGGGTCCTCGACGGGGAAGGCAGGCAGATGGTGATCCAGGTTCCGTTCATCGATCCCCCCATCCACATCGCCCTGTGGAAGATCGCCGTGGGCCGGGTTCCCCTGTACCTGATCGACACGGATATCGAGATCAACGATCCGTGGAACCGGCGGATTTCCCGGCATCTCTACACGGGCGACCTGGAACAGCGGCTCCGGCAGGAAATCGTCCTGGGCATCGGCGGGTATGAGATGCTTCGGAGGATCGGCGTCCGTCCCGCCCTGCTCCACCTCAACGAGGGGCATCCGGCCTTCGCCGTCCTGGAGAGAATCCGGGCGGCCGTGGAAAGCGGAACTTCCTGGGACGCGGCGGCGGGGCGGATGAGAAAAACCACGGTTTTCACTACCCACACGCCCGTTCCGGCGGGGCATGACGTGTTTCCCTTCCCGCTCATGGAGAAATACTTCCATTCCTACTGGCCCGCCCTGGGCCTGGATCACGACGGTTTCCTCCGGCTGGGGACGCACCCCGGGGATCCCGCCGCGGGGTTCAACATGACCGCCTTCGCGCTTCGGATGTCCGAATACCGCAACGGCGTCAGCAGGCGCCACGGCCGGGTGGCCCGGGAAATGTGGCGGGGCCTCTGGCCCGGCACGCCGGCGGAGCAGGTGCCCATCGGCCATGTGACCAACGGCGTCCACGTGCCGACGTGGATCGAACCCAGGATGGAGCTTCTCTTCAATAGGTACCTCGGCGGGGACTGGCTGGCCCGCCACGACGACCCTGCCCGGTGGGAGAAGATCGGAGACATCCCCGACGAGGAGCTGTGGAAGACCCATTTCTGGCTGAAAGTGAAGCTCATAGACGCCGTCCGGGAGCGGGCGAGGAAAAGCTGGGTGACGGATCATGCCGGCGCCGGGAAGGTCCTGGCGGGCGGCGCCTTCCTCGACCCGACCCTGCTGACCGTCGGGTTCGCCCGCCGTTTCGCCACCTACAAGAGGGGGGACCTGATTTTCCGGGACTGGGAACGGTTGAGGAAACTCGTGAACGACCGGTGGCGTCCCATCCAGGTCATTTTCGCGGGAAAGGCCCATCCGGCGGACGATCCGGGAAAGCGGATCCTGCAGCGGGTGTTCGGCGCCGCCGGAAACAGCGAACTCAGCGGGAGGATCGCCTTCCTGGAGGACTACGACGAGCAGTTCGCCCAGTACCTCGTCCACGGGGTCGACGTCTGGCTCAACAACCCCCTGCCGCCCATGGAGGCCAGCGGGACCAGCGGGATGAAGGCGTCCCTCAACGGCGTCCCCAATCTGAGCATCCTGGACGGGTGGTGGATGGAAGGGTACAACGGGAAAAACGGGTGGGCCTTCGGGGCGGGACCCGTCGAAGGAGACCAGGACGACCGGGACGCCGCGGCGATCTACGATCTCCTGGAGCGGGAGATCGTGCCCCTGTACTACCGGATTTCGGGGGACGGCGTCCCCCGCGACTGGGTCGCCGTGATGAAGGAGTCCATCCGGAGCACCGCCGCCGCCTTTTCCGCCCGCCGGATGGTGAAGGAGTACGCGGACGGGTTCTACGTGCCCGCCCTGCGGCAAAACCGCTGAGGGGCGGGACCAGCCCGACGGAATTCACGGCCGGGAGGACCGCGACCTCCCGGCCCCCATGTCCCCCATCTTTTTTCACGTCTTTTTCATCCCCCCTTCAAACTGTTTTCACCGAGCCCCTGTAAAGGGAGGGAGACCGGCGGCGAAAGGACGGCCGTTCCCGTCCCGAACCGGCGGAAGGAAAAGAAGGGGGTGCCACGATGCACAGGAAATGGACGGTCTTTCTGCTTTCGGGACTCTCGGTGTTTCTCGCGGCGGCCGCCGCGTGGGGTGAATCCGGGGAAGACAGGACGCTTGCTCCCTTTTTCTTCGTCGACGGAGGGGAGACCGCCCTGGAGCGGTTCCCCCTGAAGGAGACCGGGGTTTCCGTCGCCGTGGCGGGGGTGATCGCCGATGTCACCGTCGTCCAGAAATACGCGAACGAGGGAGAGCGCCCCATCCACGGCCGTTACGTCTTCCCGGCGTCCACCCGGGCCGCCGTCCACGGCATGCGGATGACCGTCGGGGAAAACGTCGTGACGGCGAAAATCCGGGAGAAGGAGACGGCGAAAAGGGAATTCGTCCGGGCGCGGGACGAGGGGAAGAGCGCGTCCCTCCTGGAGCAGCAGCGGCCGAACGTCTTCACGATGAACGTCGCCAACATCCTCCCGGGAGACGAGATCCTCGTGGAACTCAGGTACACCGAACTCCTCGTCCCGGAAGAGGGGACCTACGAATTCGTCTTCCCCGCCGTCGTCGGCCCGAGATATTCCAACCTGAGGGAAGGGGAGGCCCCCGAGTCGGAACTGTGGGTGAAAAATCCCTATCTCGCGGAGGGGACGGAGCCCCGGACGTCGTTCCGGATCGGGGTCGCCCTGTCCACGGCCCTGCCCCTGCGGGATCTGGCGAGTCCCTCCCACAGGATCGACGTTTCCTGGCGGTCCCCATCCCTTGCGGACGTCCGTCTCGACCCGTCGGGCGGCTTCGGGGGAAACCGCGATTTCATCCTCCGGTACAGGCTTTCCGGCGAGGCCGTCCAGTCCGGTCTTCTCCTTTTCGAGGGGGAGGGGGAAAAGTTTTTTCTCCTTCTGGTCGAACCGCCGGAGCGGGTGGCCGCTAAAGACATCCCGGGGAGGGAATACGTCTTTCTCCTCGACGTCTCCGGTTCGATGCACGGCTTTCCCCTGGACACGGCGAAGCGGCTCATGAAAGACCTCATCGGGGAACTCCGGGAGAAGGACCGGTTCAACGTGATCCTCTTTTCCGGCGCCTCCGCCGCCATGGCCCCCCGGTCCCTCCCGGCGACGGGGGAAAACATCGAGGGGGCCCTCCGGCTCGTCGAGGAACAGCGGGGAGGCGGCGGGACGGAACTCGCCCCGGCACTGGTCCGGGCCCTTTCCCTCCCCCGGGATGCCGGTACGGCCCGGTCGGTCATCGTCGTCAGCGACGGGTACATCGCGGCGGAGCGCGAAATCTTCGAAATCATCCGTCAGAATCTGGAAGGGACGAACTTCTTTTCCTTCGGGATCGGGTCGGGGGTGAACCGGTACCTCATGGAGGGGATCGCCCGGGCCGGGGCGGGGGAACCCTTCATCGTCACGAACCCCCGGGAGGCCCGGCCGGCGGCGGAGCGGTTCCGGAAATACGTGTCGTCCCCGCTCCTCGTGAACACCGCCGTCGAGTTCCGGGGATTCGACGCCCGGGACATGGAGCCTCCCGGGCTCCCGGATCTTTTCGCGTCGCGCCCGCTGGTCCTTTTCGGCAAATGGCGGGGAGACCGGAAAGGGGAGATCGTCCTTTCCGGAACGGGCTCCGCCGGACCGTTCCATCGGGTGTTCCCCGTGGCGGAGACGGAATCCCTTCCGGAAAACGGGGGCCTTCCGTACCTGTGGGCGCGGGCCAGGATCGCGAGGCTCTCCGACTACGGCGAGGGGGGGCGGGACGGCGCCGGCCGGCGGGAGATCACCGAACTCGGTCTTTCCTGGAATCTTCTCACCGCCTGCACCTCCTTCGTCGCCGTTCTCGAAACCGTCCGCAACCCCGGGACGGCCGCCGTGCCCGTGGAACAGCCCCTGCCGCTGCCCCTTCACGTCTCCAACCTGGCGGTGGGGAACTTCTCGGCGGTTTCCGAGCCGGGGTTCGCCCTGCTTGCCGCCCTGCTCCTGCTGTGGGTTCTTCTGGCCGTGTTCTACCGGCATTGCCGCAACCCGTTCTGGAGGGGAAAACCGTGGCAGAAATCCCTCAGATGACGGGCGGGGGCCGCCGCGTCCGGGAGTTCCTCCTGGAGAACGGCCTCCTTTACGGGGCGGGCCTCGCCGTGCTCATCTGCCTGAAGATCCACTTCAGCCGGGCCGGGGCGGACGACCTCCAGTGGATGCTCCTGCCGCTGGCCCGCCTCGTCCAGTGGACGACGGGCATTCCCTTCCAAAGGGAACTGCACGGGGGGTTCATCAGCCTCTCCCGGGGCATCGTCATCGCCCCTTCCTGCAGCGGCGTCAATTTCCTCATCCTGACCTTCGCCGTCCTTTTCTTCTCCTTCGTTCACCGCATCGGCCCCCTCCGGTCGAAGGCGCTCTGGCTCGTCCTTTCCGGCGTCTTCGCCTTCTGCCTCAGCCTGGCCGTCAACACCCTCCGGATCGCCTGTTCCGTCTCCCTCTTCGAATGGGACATCTACGGGGACGTGGTCACCCCCGGCAGGGTCCACAGGCTTGCGGGGACGGTCCTGTATCTCGCGGCCCTCCTGGCGGCGTTCCGGACGGCCCGGTTCCTCGTCCGGCCGCCCTTGTTCCCAGGGTGGAAGGACAGTGGCCGGGATGCGTCCGGGAAAGCCCCCGCCGGGGTTCTTTCCCCCGTCCTGTGGTATCTGGGGGTGACCGTGGGGATCCCCCTTCTCGGTCTTTCCGGCGCCGGGAGGGCGGAAGGACTGGGCGAACACGCCGCCACGGTGGCCGCGGTCTGCGCCGCCGTCCTTCTCCCGGCCCTTTTCAGGAGGGGCATTCCCGCGGGCGGGCGCGGGGACAAAGAGTTCATGACAAGCGGACCGGGAGGTGATAGCATACGCCCGGATACCGGAGGAGGAAGCCCTTTTCCCCCATGAAGCCCAGAATTCTCATCGTGGACGACGAGCCCGCCATCGTGGACACGATCCAGTACGCCCTGGAAACGGAGAACTTCGACACGGTCTGTTTTTTTTCCGGCGGTCCCGTCCTGTCCTTTTTTCGCGAGCAGGCGGCGGACCTGGTCATTCTCGATGTCGGCCTGCCCGACATGAGCGGTTTCGACCTGTGCAGGGAAATCCGGAAGACCTCCGCCGTCCCCGTCATATTCCTCACGGCGAGGGTGGGCGAGATCGACCGTGTCGTGGGCCTCGAAATCGGGGGAGACGACTACGTGACCAAGCCTTTCAGCCCGAGGGAACTCACGGCCCGGGTGAAGGCGGTCCTGCGGCGGACCTTGAACGGTCCCCTGCCCGGGCGGGAACCGGGACCGTTCGAGGTGAACGAGTCGAAGAGGCAGATCGCCTATTTCGGCACGGTGGTCGACCTGTCGCGGTATGAATACGAGATCCTGAAAACCTTCATCCGCAGGCCGGGCCACGTGTTTTCCAGGGAACAGCTCATGGATCTCGTCTGGGAGGAACCCGAGGCGAGCCTGGACCGGACCATCGATGCCCACATCAAGAACATCCGGGCCAAGCTGAGGGGAATCCGGCCCGGCGGGGAACCCATCGTCACCCACCGGGGCGCGGGATACTCCCTGAAGGAACATCCGTGAAACTCGGCACCCGCATCTTTCTCGCCTTCCTCGTGATTTTCGCGATCTGCTTCTACTATCCCGTGGACCGGATCGTGAAGGACCTGCGCCTTTTCTTCCTGGAAAGCATGGAAGACCCCCTGGTGGACCAGGCCAATATCCTGGCGGCCTTCGTGGCGGAGGAAATGGAGGCGGGCCGCTTCGACCCGGAGAAGCTCCGGGGGATCCTCGGAAGGATCGCGTCCCTGCCCCTTTCCGCCAGAATCTACGATTTCACGAAGACCACCGTGGACGTTGACCTGTACGTCACCGACGGGGAGGGCCGCGTCCTCTTCGACTCCCGGGACCGGGGGAACGAGGGGGCCGATTACACCGGCTGGCGGGACGTGTCCCTCACCCTCGAGGGGCGGTACGGGGCGCGGACGACCCGTCTCGATCCCTGCGATCCGGCGTCGTCGGTGCTTTACGTCGCCGCGCCCGTCGTCGTCCATGGAAAGACCGCCGGCGTCCTGACTGTGGCGAAGCCGACGGCGAATCTCAACGCCTTCCTGGAGGGCGCCAGGCCGAGGGTCCTCAGGGTCTGGTTTCTTTCGGCCCTCCTGGCGGTCCTGCTCGCTTTTTTCGTCTCCTGGTGGATCACCCGCCCCGTCCAGTGGCTCACCCGATACGCCAACGACGTCCGGGACGGAAAGAGGGTCGATCTCCCCCGCCTCGGAGGGGGAGAACTCGGCGAAATGGGGCGGGCCATCGAAAAAATGAAGGAAGCGCTGGAAGGCAGGAAATACGTGGAGGAATACATTCAGACCCTGACCCACGAAATCAAGAGCCCCCTTTCGGCGATCCGCGGGGCCGCGGAACTTCTCGGCGAGGAGATGCCCCGGGAAAGAAGGGCCCGTTTCCTCGCCAATATCCGGGGCGAGGCGGGCCGGATCCAGGACATTGTGGACCGCATGCTGGAACTGTCGGACCTGGAAACGAGGAAGGCCCCACGGAACCTGGAGACCCTGTCCCCGGCGGCGCTGGCGGCGTCGGTCCTGGAGGGCGGGGAATGGCAGGTCTCCCCGAAGAACATTCACGCCGGGCTGAACGTCCTCCGGGACGTCCCCGTGACGGGGGACCGGTTTCTGCTCCGTCAGGCCCTGTCGAACCTGCTCCAGAACGCCGTCGACTTCAGCCCCGAGGGCGGGCGGATCGAAATCACCGTGAAATTGGAAGGAACGACGGTCCTCCTTTCGGTGGAGGACGAGGGTCCGGGCATTCCCGAATACGCCATGGGAAAGGTGTTCGACAAGTTCTTTTCCCTGCGCCGTCCCGATACGGGAAAGAAAAGCACCGGGCTCGGCCTGAATTTCGTGAAGGAGGTCGCTTCCCTTCACGGGGGACGGGTCCGGCTCGAAAACCGGGAGCGGGGGGGCCTGAGGGCCGTCATGATCCTTCCCGCCGGTTCGAAACCGTCGGCGCCGGTTCAGCCCGTGCCGCCGTAACGGAGGGCGGTTTCCCTGGGAATGAAGAATTCCAATTGTGGAAAATCCTTCAGGTTGTCCGATATGCCCGCACGGAGAAACCGGCTCACCCAGGAATAGATGTCGTGGCGGTGTACGGACTGGCGGAGCCGTCTCATCCGGCGGCGGATCTCCCCGGGGTCCATGATGCAGGCCCGGCGGATGGCGTCCGCCGTGCCTTCCACGTCGTAGGGATTGACCATCAGGGCATGTTCGTGGAACTGGGCGGCCGTGCCGGCGAACTCGCTCAGAATCAGAAGGCCGTTTTCCTCCGTCTGGCTCGCGCAGTACTCCTTCGCCACGAGATTCATCCCGTCCTTGAGGGGGGTGACGAGGGCGATGTCCGAGGCCCGGTAGTAGGCCGTCAGCTCTTCCCGGGTCAGGGACCGGTAGATGTAATGGATGGGGACCCAGCCGACGTCGGTGAAGGTTCCATTGATTTTTCCGATCTGTCGTTCGATCTCCTTTTTCAAGGCATGGTATTCCTCCACCGCTGTCCGGCTCGGAACGACGATCTGGACCAGGGTCACCTTGTTCCTCAGGCCCGGGAAGCGGCGCAGGGCGTTTTCGAACGCCAGAAGCCGGTGGGGAATGCCTTTCGTGTAGTCGAGACGGTCCACACCGAGAATGATCTTCGAGCCGCCCATGTTGGATCGCAGCCTCAGGACCCTTCGGGTCACCCCTTCCGAACGGGCGAGTTCGGAGAATTCGCGGAAATCGATGCTGATGGGAAAGGCGGCCACCCGTGTTTCCCCGCTTTCCGAAGCGACGTGGCTGACGGCCGTCCTTCCGGAAACCCGGCACCCCCGGAGGGCCTTGAGACAGCCGATGAAGTTGCGCTGATCGCGAAGCGTCTGGAACCCGATGAGGTCGTACGCGAGCAGATAGTCGAGCAGTTCGAAGCGCCATGGGAGCTTGAGGAAAATGTCCAGGGGCGGGAAGGGGATGTGCAGGAAGAATCCCGTTCTCCGGCGGATGCCCCTCCGTTTCAGCTCCCGGGCCACCGGGATGAGATGGTAGTCGTGAATCCAGAGATAATCGGTGTCCTCCGTTTCCCGCGCAATGACGGACGCGAACCGGCCGTTCACGTGGCGATAGGCGGTCCAGTATTCGGGGCGGAAGTTGCAGTGGGAAAAGAGGTCATGGAAAAGGGGCCACAGCACTTCGTTGGAGAACCCGTGATAGTATAGATCCACTTCGTTGCCGGTGAGAAAGACGGGCTTCAGATCGTATCCCGCCGCGTTCCCGTGCCGCGCGAGGAGGTTTTCCAGTTCCGTCCTCCGGGAGGCGTTGTCCGCCGGCACTCCCGGCCAGCCGATCCACAGTCCCCCACGGTTTTTCAGGACGGGGGCCAGGGCGGTGACGAGTCCCCCCGAGCCGGGCTCCACGGTCCAGTTTCCCTTTTCGCCCATCCGCACCGCCAGGGGCAGGCGGTTGGACACCACGACAAGCCTCTTGCATTTCATTTCAATTACCTTCCTTCATCATTTCGATCCATTCCTCCAGAAAACCTTTCACGGCGGCGGCGTCGGCAAGGAACGCCCGTGCCGCCGTATCGGCGCCGCAGTGTCCCACGCGGATTCCGAACCCGTCGTCTCTCAACGCCCGGAAGGCGTCCTCGTCCGTGTCGTCGTCGCCGATATAGACGGGAAGGGTGCGGGCCGGAAGGAAAGACAGGATGTGGCGAAGGACGGTCCCCTTGTCCCGTCCTTGCGCGCGGATTTCAACGCCTCCGTTGAAATGCCTGCAGGACAGCCGGAACCGCCGGCCGATCCGGGTCCACGCCCCGTACAGGAGCCGTTCCATGTCCCGGGCCTTTTCGGGCGCCGTTCCCCGGGTGTGAAGGGCGACGCTCGCGATCTTGCTTTCCAGTCTTTCCCCGAATCCCATCCGAACGGCCGTCTCCCGGGCCCGGACCAGTCCGCGGGCCTGCCGGGGGGACGGCGGACAGGTTTCCACCGTCCCCCCGGGCCTTCGGAGTTCGAAACCGTGGCTTCCCGCGATGAAACCGGGAAACCCTCCCAGGAGGAGCAGAATTTCGTCGATGGGGCGGCCCGAGACGACGGCGACGGTTGTTTCCGGCAGCAGGGAGAGGGTTTCCACCAGTTTCGGGACACCCTCGAGAGGGACCGCCTGCATCCGGCGCACCCGGAAGGGGGCCAGGGTGCCGTCGTAATCCAGCCCGAGGAGCCGGTGGGGGGCCATGCGAAGTTCCCTCCAGAATGCGGCGGTCGGAAAGGGTTCGCTCTTCTTCATGGGAGTCCGTCACCCGTCGAGTTCGATCCGGTCCGTGGCGGCATGGGTGACGGCGATCATGAGGGTCAGATATTCTCGGAGATGGCGCGTGATGAGGAAATTTTCCCGGACGAACTCCTTCGCTTTCATTCCCATTTCACGAAGCCTGTCCCGGTGCCGGAGAAGATAGCGGATCCGGAGGGCCGCGCCCTCGGGCGTGTTGACGAGAAAGCCCGTGTGGTGGTTGAACACCTGGATCCGGATGCCGCCGGTGTCGCCTCCGAGAACGGGCTTTTCCTTCCACATCGCTTCCGTGACGGTGAGACCGAACCCCTCCCGGAGGGATTTCTGAAGCACGATGTGGGAAAGGCGCTGCAGGGCGTTGATGGACCGGTGCGCGTCGGAAGGGAGAAGAAGGGTGTGGATGTCGGGATCCTCCCCCCGGGCGGCGCGGACCTCCTCCAGGACCTCCGCCCCTTCCGGGTCGTCGGAGGCGCTGCTTCCCGCGAGGACGAGCTGGAGGGGGGTGAATTCCTTCGCCAGCCTGTATGCTTCGATCACCCCCAGGGGGTCCTTGAACCGGTCGAACCGGGAAACCTGGGTGATGACGGGCCGGTCGGGGTCGAGGCCCCATTTTTCGCGGGCCTCTTCCAGTTCCGGCGGGTCGAGGTCGATGTTCTTTTCGCTCAAGGGGTCGATGCTCGGCGGAATCAGGTACAGGGGGTGGGGGAGCGTCTGGGCGAAGGAGGAGAGGGACCAGATGCTCGCATCGTAAGGGGACACGAACGCCCGCAGGTATTTCCAGACCGGCCGGTAGGGGCGGCTCACGTCGATGTGGCACCGCCAGATCCACTTTCCCTTGCGGTTTTCGCAGAATTGCAGCAACGGTGCGGGCTGGGGATCGTGGATGAAGACGATGTCCGCCTCTTTCAGAACGTCCTCGAGCCGTTCGAAGTTGCGCCGGTTCGTCTCCTCGTATTCTTTCAGCATGGCCGCGGGAATGGCGGTCAGGTTTCCCTGCAGGGCGTTGTGCATTTTCTTGGTGCAATCGAAAAAAACCGGGTTCCCCTCGATCACCTCCCACGTGGCCTCCAGCCCCAGGGCCCGTTTCAGGGGAATGAGGCAGTGGAGGATCTCCGCCACGCCTCCCCCCTCCCGGGTGGAGTTCACGTGGACCGCCCGGATTCCCCGGAGCCTCCGGGCGAGCTGCTTCAGGTGGTCGATCTCCGCGTCCCCCACGATGCTTCGATAGCGCTCAAGATATTCCGCCACGTTCTATCCTCGAAAATGACCGTCCAGGATCGCTTTGAGTTCGTTCCGAAGTTCGAACAGGTTCGTGAAATAGGGATCGATGGATCGGACGGCCCGGACCAGGTCCTCGTATTGCCCGTCGAAGGTTTCGAACCATGCCGAAAAGTCGTCGATTCCCATGGGATGCCGCCTCCGGGCGTCGATGAAATGGTAGAAAATGCTTCCCAGCGAAAAGGAGGAAATCCGGTCCGTGAACTCCCGGGGGTCCCGGATCAGGATCCCCGTGTTGAACACCACAATCTGGGAACGGACGAAATAAAACTGCTGATCCGCTTCGACCCAGGGCGGCAGGTCCAGTTCGTCGAGCCGTTCCTCGATGACTTCCAGGAGCTCCCTGCGCAGATCTTCCAGGTTCTCGAAGTCCATGGGATTGATGATGGCCAGGCGTTCCGCCAGCCTCTTGTCGTGGATGGCGTGGCGGGCCCAGGAAGCGAAATCGTTCGGAAACTCGGGATCGTCGAACTTCGCCCGGAGGAGCCCGCCCCAGAAGTGGTAGTAGATGCAGGCCTCGGGGACTTCCCGGATCCGGTTCCTCAACTCGCGGAGATTCTGGGCCCGAAGACCCGTTGCGATGGCGATGAGGGTGCAGTCTCTGACGATGAAAGAATTTTCCATGATCCGGCGGTTCCCTGTCACTCGAAGTCGGTCAAGGCCGGCGAAGGCCTGAACGATCGAAAAGTGTCGTCAATCCGTCAAGTTCGACGGGCGGACCCCGGAAAAAGAAATTTCCCCGGAAACAGGGTTCCCATGTGTTTCTTTTATTGTCTGCCCGATTGGATCGAACCGAGAAATAAACCGATTGACTGGTGTTGATTCTACCATTTTCCCGGACAATGTCAAGGATCGGTCGGGACCGGTGATGGAAAGCGGTCCCGTTTCCCGGTCCGCAGGAAAAACACCGATGACGATGCGACGGCCCGTCACGGGAAAGATTCAGATTGTCCCCGGAAATTTTCAGTCCGATCCGGCTCGAAAATTCAGACGGAATCGGATTGCGCGGAGCGGCCCGTCCGGATCAATCTACTGCCGGACGGGGGATGTTCGAAACCGCCGGACGCCGGGAAAAGCCGGCAAGGCGGCGGCGACCCCGGATCGACACGTTTGCAGGGGTTCATCACCATGAAGAACGGGAAAAAGAAGAGAAACTGGAACCGCTGGATCGGACCGGACGTCTTTTCCTTCATCCGGAAAAGGAAATCGCTGTAGGGGAGTGGAGCCGCCCGGGAATCGTTTCCTCAGCCGACCAGTCCGTTCCGCACGGCGTAGAAGGTGATCTCGGCGTTGTTCTTCATCCGCATCTTCTCGAGGATGTGCGTGCGGTAGGTGCTGATCGTCTTGACGCTCAGGCACAGGTCCTCGGCGATGGAGGAGACCGTCTTTCCCGAGGCGATCATGAGCATGACCTGGTACTCCCGGTCTGACAGGAGTTCGTGGGGCGGCCGGGTCATGTCGGAGCCGAGAAATTCGGTGAGCCGCTCCCCCAGGGTCGCGCTGACGTACTTTCCCCCTTCGGCGACCTTCCGGATGGCGGAAATCAGTTCATTGGGGGCGCTGGCCTTGGTGAGATAGCCCGAGGCGCCGGCCCGGAGGGCCCTGATGGCGTACTGTTCCTCGGGATACATGCTCAGGATCAGAACGGGGAGCTTGGGCTTCTCGTCCTTCAGCTCCTTGAGGACTTCCAGGCCGCTCCGGCCCGGCATCGAGATGTCCAGCAGCACGACATCCAGCTTCTTCTTCCGGACACAGGCCATCGCTTCCTGGCCGTTGCCCGCCTCGTCGGTGACCTGCATGTCGGGGGTCTCCGAGAGGACCTGCTTGAAGCCCGCCCGGACGATGGGATGATCGTCGGCGATGAGGATGCGGATTTTCTTCATGCGGAATCACTCCTGTCTCTGTAAGGAATGCGTATGCTTACTGTCGTGCCCTTCCCCTTCTTTCCCACGATCTTCACCACTCCCCCCCAGTAGGAAACCCGCTCCCGGATTCCCAGGAGGCCGAAGGAGTCCGGTTTGGCCATCTGCTCCTCCGTAATGCCTTTCCCGTTGTCCTTCACGACGAGGCGCACCTCGCTGCAGGACAGCTTGAGGGAAACCTCGACCCGCTTCGCCTGGGCATGGCGGGAGACGTTCGTCAGGGTTTCCTGGAAGATGCGGAAGACCGCCGTGGACAGGTCCGCGTTCAGCTGCATGTCTTCGGGTTTGACGGTGATGCGGCAGGGAATCCCCGTCCGTTTGGAGAACTCGTTCGCCTGCCACTCGATGGCCACGGGCAGCCCCAGGTGGTCGAGCATGCCCGGCCGCAGGTCCATGTAAATCCGCTTGAGGGTTTTCATGGTCACGTCCACGAGGCCGGACATGGCGTTGATCCGTTCCCGGAGTTCCCGCTGCTCCGGCGGGATCTTCCGGTTCAGGAGGATGATGTCCATGTTGAGGGCCGTGAGCAACTGCCCCAGTTCGTCGTGAAGCTCGCGGGCGATGCGGGTCCGTTCCTTCTCCCGGATGGACTGGAGATGGGCGGAGAGATTCCGCATCTGCTGCCGCGACCGCTCCAGCTCCTCCTTGGCGCGGTTCCGCTCGGTGATGTCCTCGTAGGTGATGACGATCCGTCTGTTCTGAAGGCTTTCCCCCGTCCGGGAGGCGCTGAGAAGGCACTCGATGTCTCTCCCGTCCTTCCGGCGGCAGGTGAACTCGAGGCTCACGGTCCGTTTTTTTTCCAGCGTGCTGTAAAGGATCTTTGCGACGGCCTCGTAATCCCTGTCCGTCCGGTAGAGGATGCGGCTGCTCATCCCGACGATGTCCTGGGCCTTCCAGCCGAAAACGGCCTCGAGGCCGTCGTTGGCGAAGATCACCCGGCGGTCCTGCAGGCCGATGACGGCGTGGGGGATGGCCTCGAGGATCGAGGCTTCCAGGGCCTCCAGCTTCTCCATCTTGGCCCTGGCCTCGATCATCTCGGTGATGTCCATCGAGTTGCCCAGGACGGCACGCCTCCCCCTGTAGGCGATGAACGTGACCGTTTCCATGATCCACCGGATCCGCCCGTCTTTCGTGGCGATGCGGAACTCGTGGGGGGACTTTTTCTCCCCGTGGAGCAGCTTGTGGGTGTTCTCCTTCACCATGAATCGGTCTTCCGGGAGAACGAGCTGCATCGAGTTCATCCCCGTGAGTTCCTTCTGGCTGTAGCCGGCGTACTTGGCCGCGTTCTCGTTGACGAACTGGAACACCCCGTCCTGGACGACGTACACGCCCGCCTGGGAGCTGTCGGCCATGGTCCGGTAGGCCTCCTCGGCGATCTTGCGGTCCGTGATGTCCTCGTAGGTGATGACGATGTTCTTGTCCTTGAGGCTGTCGCCGATCCGGGACGCCGTGGTGAGGCACTCGATGGGCCGGCCGTCCTTCCGCCGGCAGGGGAACTCGGTGCTGTGGGTGCGCCGGGTTTCCAGGGTGGAGTAGAGTTCCCGGGCGATGGCGTCCCAGTCGTTGTCGCTCCGGTAGAGGACCCGGGTGGTGGTGCCGATCAGCTCGTCGGCGCGCCAGCCGAAGACCCGCTCGACCCCGTCGTTGGCGAAGATGATGCGGCGGTTCTTCAGGCCGATGACGGCATGGGGGATGGCCTCGAGAATGGACGCTTCCAGGGCCTCCAGCTCCGCCAGCTTGTCCCTGGCCTCGATCTGCTCGGTGATGTCCATCGAGTTGCCCAGGGCTGCCCGCTGGCCCTTGTATCGGATGGAAGTGATGACCTCGGTGATCCAGCGGATGTCGCCGCTTTTGGTGATGGTTCTGAACTCGTACGAGGAGGTCCGGTTGCCCAGGAGCATCTGAATCGCCGCCTGGCGGACCCGCTCCCGGTCTTCCGGGTGGACGAGACTCATCGACTCCGTTCCGATGAGGTCCTCCCGGGGGTATCCCCAGTATTCCGCCGCGTACTGGTTGACGAACTGGAATTTTCCGTCCTGGACGACGTAGATGCCGGCCCGGGAGGTGTGCTCCAGGGTCCGGTAGAGGCCCTCCAGGAGGAGGGGGTCCGTCCCCGACGGGGCCAGCTTTTCGAGTTTCCTGTGCAACTGATCGATCTTACGGACCAGTTGCTCCCTGATGGCGGCTTTTTCCTGCACCTTTGCCCTCCCCGGGGCGACGATTATGATCTGAATTCCAAAGATTTATAACAGATATACCTCCCCGGTGCAAGGTGTGGCGCGCGGGGATGCGGTCTGAGCGACACTTTTTCGAATTGCAGCGCTGAAGCGCTGCGTGGACAGGGTGCCCCGATGGCAGGGAATGACGGGAACGTATGCCGTGCTGGAGAAGAGAGACGAAAAGCGAGGCGTCGTGGAGGCATTTGGCGGATCCGCCGGGATCCGGACGGCCGCGGCGATGCATCCGCGGCGCATAAAAAAGGGAGTGCCGCCTTTTCCCTGGGGATGGAAGGCGGCGAACCCCATGCCAATCCGTACTACAAAGGAGGAGGTAGCGACGGGATTTCCGGAGGGGGCTCCCGACGGGCCGTTTACAGGTTATACGCAGTATGAAGGAAGGATGCCGATGAATCCTTTTTCCGCAGCAATATCCGTCGCCCTTTTCGGGCCGGTCCGCGGGAGTCGCCAGGTGCGGGAAGCCCCGGAATGAGCCACCCGGTATCCTGTAAGCCGGTATGAACGAAAATCTGCAATCCGCAGTATCCGGAGCCCCCCGATCCGCGTTCCCGGGTCGAAGCCCTTCAATAGCCCTCCCACACAGTGTCATGGAGGAATTCCACGTTGAACGTCGCCTGTCTCTTGCGGATGGTCCTGGCCTCCCCCGCTTTCTGGGTCATGGTCCATTCTGCACCTTTTCTACCGCAGGCCACCGTCCTGCGAACCGCCAGCCCTTCATTGTGTTCCGTTCTTTTCATGGCGCGACTCCTTCCGATCTTTTTTTTTCGGCGTCCCTTCGGGCGCCCGGTTCCGGGAAGATGAGGTCTTTCTTATCCTTCCCTTCTTACCGTCGCTTGCAGGATAAAGGCTTCGTCAATCCGGGTCAATCGGGCGGGGTCTGAAAATAAAATCGGATGGAAAAACGATGTGTACGAGACAAACGGCACTCCCGGCATCGGTGTTCGTCCGACCACCCCCGCCGTTCCGCGGAGCCACGACAAATGGGACGTCGATACTTTTGTGTTTTCAGCTCCCTTTGTGGTACGATGCCTCAAAAGGGGGGATTTCCCGGGCCCCGCCGCCGGCGGGAGACGCGTCAACCCTTGAGAATACGACGTTCCTGAAGGTTCCCATGAACACGCCGTCCGACAATGGAAGGCCTTATGTGGCGGTTACCCTGTCCCGCCAGCTGGGGAGCGGTGGGGGCCATGTGGGGTATCTTGTGGCGCGGGAACTCGGCTTCCGGTATGTGGACCGCGAGGTTCTGCGCCGCGCGGCGAAGGAGCTGGAGACGAGCGAGGACCGGATCCGGATGATCGAGGAACGGCCGTCGGGGGTCATCGAAAGGATCCTCGGGGCGCTCACCCTGGGGACCCCCGAGTCGGTCAGCCTTCCCCTGCTGAAGCCGCCCGTCTATGAAAGGGATCTCTTCGACCTGGAGTGCGGAATCATCCGCGCCGTCGCCGATCGTTGCGACACCGTGATCGTGGGACGGGGCGGGTTTTACGCCCTCCGCAACCGCCCGGGGGTGATCCGGATCTTCATCCACGCCCCGAGGGAATTCCGGGTGCGGCGGATCATGGAAGTTGAGAACATTTCCGCCATCGACGAGGCCCGGGCGATGGTGGACGAATCGGACCGCAACCGGGCCCGCTTCATCAGGAACATGACGGGCTTCCTGTGGTCCGACGCACGGAATTTCCATCTTTCCATCAACACGGGAACCATCGACTTCGAGACGGCCGCCGGCATGATCGTAAACGTCGTCCGAAATTGCAGATGAAAAAGACGCCTTTTGCCGACACCTTCCGCCGTTTTCACCGATTTTCCCGGATCATGCCCGTTGTGTTTCTCGTCATTCTCCAATTGTCGCCGGTTCCGGCTCGGGCCGCGGGGAGCGGGGAGGGGGAATGGGAGGCCTCGCCGCCGGCGGCTTCCTTCCAAAAAGGGACCCTGTCCTTCCAGTTCCTCGGGGGCGCTCTTTTCTCGCCGGCCCCCCTGGCGGCCCGAACCGACGTGTTCGATTACGGCCAGGCGAACCTGCGGCTGGGACGGGTTTTCGGACGGTTCGACCATCGCGGGGGTTCGATGCGGGGGGCCGTAGAGGGGATCGCCGAGCTGACGGTCTCGCGGATTTTCAAGGGCTTCGGAAATTATTTCGCGGGGGGGACCGTGCTTGTGCGGTACAACCTTCTCCGGCCGGGATCGCGCTTCGTGCCTTACGCACAGGCCGGTCTGGGGGCCGTTTACAGCGACGCGAGCAAGGACCGTTCCCAGACCGCCATCGGCCAGTCCTTCGAGTTCACGCCCCAGTGCGCCGTCGGCCTCCGTTATTTCATCGGGCGGAGATGGACCCTGGACGGAGAACTGTCCTTTCAGCACATCTCCAATGCCCAGCTCGCGGAAAGAAACGGGGGGATCAACGCCCTGGGCGGGCTCGTCGGATTCACCTGTTTTTTCGATGTACCCGACGGCGGCCGGAGCGGCGCCCTTCCCGCCGCCGGATTCCCGGTGAGCGAAAGGCGGCAAGGGCGCCGTTCCTCTACGGATGCTTTCTTCTACCGCCAGCAGTCCCTGGGCGATTTCCGGAAAATCTCCACCTGCAGGTCGGCGATTTCTTTCTGAAGCTTCGACAGGGTTTCCGTGGTCGACTGGGGGTTCCGGAGACCCTCGGAATAATCGAACTGCTTCTCGTTCAACTGTTTTCTCAGGGCCGCCGTGTCATCCAGGAATTTCCGGCACTCGGGCGCGTCCCCGGGACCGTATCCGAAGCCCCGGTACATCATGCCGGGACCCCGGTCCCAATCGCGGTACATCATTCCCGGTCCCCCGCCCCGGTGCATCCAGCCCGGCCAGGGGCCCCGATCGCGCCCCATCATTCCCGGCCCCATGAATTCGTCGTCGCTCAGATTGCTTCCGCAGTACGGGCAGTAATTCCAGTCAGGGCCTCCTCTCTGGCGTTCCACCGCCGCGGCCGCCGTGACAAACAACATGGCCGCAACCAGAATGCCGACGATCACGATTCTTTTCATGGCGTTCCTCCTTCCTTCGCGGGGGACGTTCCCGCCCGTCATGGACAAGTCATGCTCCCCGATGAATATCGTTGATGCTCCGGCCTTTTTTATAATATAAGCACTTCAAGTTTCGTTGTGGAGGTCTTCATGGATTTTAAGTTGCTTTTTACCGTATTTTCAACAATTTTTGTTGCGGAAATGGCCGACAAGACCCAGATCGCCACGTTTCTTTACGCGTCCAACTCGGTCAACAGCAGGCTCACGGTTTTTCTCGGGTCCTCCCTCGCCCTCATCGTCGCCTCGGGGCTGGCCGTCTTTTTCGGTGCCGCCCTGTCCCAGTGGATCGACGAGAAGGTCATGTCGAAGATCGCCGGGGCGGCCTTCATCGCCGTCGGCCTGTGGACCCTGCTGAAATAGGGGGATCGACGGGAGCGTGGCGCCCTGTCGCGGCGAAAGGGGATTTCCCGGGAAAGCGCCGCGCCCCGCCGGCGGGGACGGAAAAGAAAGCCGTTCTCAAGTGATTCCAGGATTCCCCTGAAGAATCCGGCGAAAGGATGAACCGAATGTCCGATTGTACCGTCACGGAGGAAAATTCCCGTCCCTGCATCGTTCCCGGAGGAAGGATCGACGCGCTCACCGCGCCGGATATCCAGAAAGTGTTCGACGAACGGATCCTGGAGGGCGACCGGGTGTTCCTCGTCGACATGGCCCGCGTGAACTACGTGAGCAGCGCGGGGCTCCGGATATTTCTCAAGGCGCAAAAGGAACTGAGAAAGGTGGGAGGGGAAGTCATCCTTTTTTCCCTGGCGCCGCAGGTGCTCGAGGTGTTCCGGGTCAGCGGCTTCGACAGGCTTTTCCGCATCGCCGCGGGCAGGGAGGGGCTCCCGGAGCTGCTCCGGGGGGACGGGGACGGGGGGGAGATCCGGACGCTGGAGAGGGACGGGATTTCCATCCGGTACCTGGAAAGAGGGGAGGGCCGGGGCACCCTCTTCACCGTCGGTTCACAGGACGGGATGGGGAGCGCCTCCTATGCCGAGAAGGATGTCGTCGCCGTGAGGGCCGCCGACATGCCCTTCGGCTGCGGACTGGCGGCGCTGGGCGACCGGTACGACGAATACCGGGATCTCTTCGGCGAGGCCATGGCGGTCGGCAACTGCTTCTTTTTCTATCCCGCGGTGCGGCATCCTTCCGTGGACTACCTGATCGAGGGACACCGGGATTCGGACCTGACGTACAAGTTCTTTCACGGTTTCGGCTACCGGGGAGGGTACCGGTACCTCCTTTCCTTCCAGGGAACGGAGGGCCCCGTGGCCCTGTCCTCCCTGGTCAGGAGTTTTTTCGACGTTTCCGGGGCCTCCGTTCTCGGCATCTCCCTGGCGGCGGAAAGCCGGGGCCTGTGGGGCATGCACCTGAAGCGGGTTCCCGTGACAGAGCAGAAACCGGCCGATGGAAAGGCCATTTTCGATGACGAGAATTTCTCCCGGTGGTTCGACTTCCCCGTCGAGCCGTCCTTCGTCAACCACATCGTCGTGGCGACGGGCATCGCCGTGAGGGAGCGGTCCGTTCTCCGGGGGGAAAAGGCGTCCCTCCTGTCCGGGGAGAACGACTTCCACCTCCACGGGGGGATCTTCGACAAGGGCCCCCTGGGAAACGACCCCGCCGGATTCGACGGGGAACTGATGCGCATCTTCCGGGAGCACCAGGTCTTCCGGGTCCAGCACCTGCTGGGCCGGTCCCTGTTTTCCGGAGGCATGGCGGCCATCGTGGAACTCGGGGAGTAGGCCCGTGGAACTCTGGATCGGCGCGATCAATCTCGGATTCGTGTATGCCTTCATGACCCTGGGGGTGTTCATCACCTTCCGCATCCACAACTTTCCCGACATCACCGTGGACGGCAGTTTCGTCACCGGGGCCGCCGTGACGGCGGTTCTGGTCGTCGGGGGCGTCGACCCCGTGGCGGCCATGGCCCTGTCCTTTCTGGCCGGGGCCTGCGCCGGGGCCGTCACGGCGTTCATCCACACCCGGTTCGACGTCAACGGACTCCTGGCGGGCATCCTCGTCATGACCGGCCTGTACTCGGTCAACCTCCACATCATGGGGAAATCGAACATCCCCCTTCTCAACGAACCGGGCATCACCGCCTTCCTCCGCGCGACGAACCCCGGGATCCCCTACGAGCTGTGGTTCTGCCTCGTTTTCGCGTTCGTGATCCTCGCCCTTTGGGCCGCCGTCTCCCTGTTCTTCCGGACCGACTTCGGCATCGCCATGAGGGCCACGGGGAACAACGCGGCCATGGCGGGCGCGTCCGGCGTCAACGTGAATCGGGTCAAGACCGCGGGCATCGCGCTCGCCAACGGGTTCGTGGGCCTTTCCGGAAGCCTGGTCGCTCAGTACCAGGGCTTCGCCGACATCGGCATGGGGACGGGCACCATCGTTTTCGGCCTGGCGGCGGTCATCATCGGCGAATCGGTCATCCGGACGGCGTCGTTCTATGGCCGGGTGTTCGGGGTCATCCTGGGTTCCATCGTCTTCCGGCTCATGGTGGCCCTGGCCCTCGACGTGGGATTGAATCCCATCGATCTGAAACTCATCACCGCCGTTTTCGTCCTCGCCATTCTGATCGCCCCGAAGCTCTTTCCCGGAGGGAAGGCGGGAGCGGCGTCAGGAGGGCGAAGGAAGGTCCCTGCCCGGAAGAAGGCCGCCGTTTTCGCGGCCCTTGCCGCCGTCGTTGTCCTCCTTGCCGCCGGCTACCGTTATTTCCAAGCCGGCGGGCCGTCCCCGGGCGGGGAACCCCGGATCGGCGTGGTGCAGCTCAGCGACCACGGACTGCTCAACATCACTAGGGACAGCTTCGTCGAGGAGATGAGGGCCCTCGGCTACGAAAACGGGAGGAACGCCGTCATCGAACTCGGGAACGCCAACGGGGACATGGTCACCGTCAATTCCATCCTGGACCGGTATCTCCGGGACGACGCCGACGTGATCCTGACCCTCTCCACCGGGTGCACCCAGGCGGCGGTGGGCAGGATCAAGGACCGTCCCGTCGTCTTCGCCACCGTGGCCAACCCGTTCATCATCGGGGCGGGCAGGACCGATGCGGACCACCTCCCCAACGTAACCGGCGTCTACGGGCCGGCGCCCACGGAGCAGCTGGTGGAACTCGTCACGTCCATCCTTCCGGGCAGGATCCGGGTGGGCTGCATCTGGGACCCCTCCCAGCAGAACGCCGTCTTCAACGTGGAACGGCTGAAGGAGGTTCTCCGGCAAAACGGGAACGTCGCCTTCGCCGGCACCACCGTCTCCGGATCCTCGGAGGTCTACCAGGCCGCCGTCTCCCTGGCCGCCAAGGGCATCGACGCCTTCGTCCTGACCACGGACAACATCGTTTTTTCCGCCTTCGAGTCGGTGGTGAAGGCGGCCTCGGCGAAGAAAATCCCGATTTTCATCAGCGACGTGGAGCGGCTCGGGGACGGCGCCCTCGCCGCCTGCGGCTTCGACTACCGGCAAAGCGGCATCCAGGCGGCCCGCCTGGTGGACCGGGTCCTCAAGGGGGAAAGCCCCGCCGCCATTCCCTTCGAACGGTACCGCAAGGTCACCGTCGGGGTGAACCCCGGGGTGGCGGCAAAGCTCGGGATCGCCATCCCCCCGGCAATCCTCGCCCTGGCGAACGCCGTCGCCGGGGACGGCGGGGAAAACGGGAGACCGAAACGGCTCGCGCTCTTTCTCTTTTCCGACAACCACCTCCTGAAGGTTGTCGCCGACGGCGTCACGGACGAACTGAAAAAAAGCGGAACCCTCCGGAAGTACAACGTCTCGGTGGATCTGAAAAACGCTCAGAACGATTACGGAACCGCCCGGGCCATCGTGCAGGACATGGTCCGGAAGCGCTACGACTTCATCGTGACGGCGTCCTCCCTGGCTCTCCAGGCCACGGCCGGCGGAAACAGCGCGATCCCCCACGTCTTCGGGGCGGTCACGGACCCCTACCGGATGGGCGTCGCGAAAGCCCCGGGGGACCACCTTCCCAACATCACCGGCGTGGCCACCGTCCAGCCCGTCGCGCCGGCCGTCGAGGCCATGAGGACCCTCTTCCCACGGGCGAAGCGGATCGGGATCGTCTGGAACCCGGCGGAAGTGAACTCTGAGGTCTGCACCGGCAAGGCCCGGGAGGCCGCTCGGCGGTACGGCTTCACGCTCCTCGAAAAGACGGTGGGGTCCACGAGCGAGGTCAAGGACGCCGTTTCGGCCCTTCTCAATGAGGATATCGACCTGTTTTTCACCTCGGGGGACAGCACCGTCATCCTCGCCCTTCCGTACATCGCGGAAGTCCTGAAGGAACACCGGATCCCCTATTTCACCAACGACCCCACCGACGTCGACCGGGGCGCCTTCTTCTCCATCGGCGCCGATTATTACGAGGTGGGGGTGGAAACGGCCAGGATGGCGGAACGGGTCATTGCGGGCGAAAAGCCGGCGGGCATCCCCATCAGGGATTACGTGCCCGAGAAGATCGGCATCAACGAGGAACTGGCGAAACGCTACGGCGTCACCTTCCCCGGGGAACTCGTGAAAAGGGCCGGAATCGTCAGGAGATGAGATGATAGAGATTCGGGACATTCACAAGCGGTTCAACGCCGGCACGATGCACGAGGTTTATGCGCTGCGGGACGTCCGTCTCGAGATCCGGGACGGCGAATTCGTCACCGTCATCGGGACCAACGGTTCGGGAAAGTCGACCCTTCTCAACGTTCTGGCCGGCACGATCCTTCCCGATTCGGGGACCATCCGGATCGACGGCAGGGACGTCACGGGAAAGCGGGATTTCGAACGGGCGCGCTTCATCTCCCGGGTGTTCCAGAACCCGTTCATGGGAACGGCCCCGGACATGACCATCGCCGAGAATCTCCTCCTGGCCCATCTCCGGGGCCGGAGACACTACCCGAAGATCGGCCTCGACGCAAAGCGGCGGGAGTTTTTCAAAAGCCGGGTCGCGGAACTGGAAATGCAGCTCGAGGACAGGCTCGACACGGTCATCGGAACCCTTTCCGGCGGTCAGCGCCAGGCCGTGAGCCTCCTCATGGCCGTCATCCGGCAGCCGGAGGTGCTTCTGCTCGACGAACACACGGCGGCCCTCGACCCCAAGTCGGCGGCCCAGGTCACGCGGCTGACGAAGACCTTCATCGAGCGGGGGAAACTCACGACCTTCATGGTGACCCACAGCATGCAGCAGGCCCTCGAGCTGGGGAACCGGACGATCATGATGCACCAGGGACGGATCATCGACGACATCTCCGAAAAGGAGAAGGGCCGTCTCACCGTCGACGACCTCCTGGACAAGTTTTCGGAACTGAGAAAGGCGGAGAAACTGACCGGCGAGATGATCGAACACCTGAGGCGGGAGTACCTGTAGCCGTCCCGCCCTCCATCCCGATCGACAATCGGTTCCCCCGGCGGCGGGCCCTCGCCCCTACACCGCCTTTTCCTGGTAGAGACCGTGCTTCAAGATGTACTGGCGGACCTCCTCGGGGACGAGGTACATCACCGACTTCCCTTCGCTCAGCCGCTTGCGGATGTCCGTTCCCGAGATGTCGAGGAAGGTGACCTCGCGGAAATAGATGTAGTTTCCCGTGGGTCCCCGGAACCCGTTTTCCTTCGCTTCGAAGTGGAAACGGGAGGCGAAATCCGGCGGGAGGTATCCCGCGAGCCCCTTGGCCTCGTAGCCGGGGCGGGTCATGATGATGAAGTGGCAGAGGTTGAGGAGGTTCTTCCAGTCCTTCCAGGACTGGATCTCGTAGAAGGAATCGAGCCCGAGAATGAAGTAGAGTTCGATGTCCTTCAGGTACTTGTCGAGAAAATGCTGGATCGTCTCGATGGAATAGGATTTCCCGGGCCTCTGGCTTTCCACGTCCGAGACCGAGAAGGAGGGATTGGTCTCGATGGCGTGGCGGACCATCTGGTGCCGGTGGTAGAAGGAGGAGATGCTCACGCCCGCCTTGTGGGGCGGTTCGGACGCCGGGATGAAGATCACCCGGTTCAGGTCGAAAAGTTCCAGGACTTCCTGGGCACACCGGAGGTGGGCCATGTGTATCGGATCGAAGGTTCCTCCGAACAAACCCCATTTCATGTTCTCACCTGTCCGTTTCCGTAAATGATGAATTTCTGTGTGGTCAGCTCCTCCAGTCCCATGGGACCGAATGCGTGGAGCTTTGTCGTGCTGATGCCGATTTCCGCGCCGAGCCCGAGTTCGAACCCGTCGCTGAAGCGGGTGGAGGCGTTCACCAGGACCGTGGACGAGTTGACCTCCTGGAGGAAACGCTGGGCGTTTCCGTAATCCCGGGTGACGATGGATTCGGTGTGGAGGGATCCGTATTTCCGGATGTGGCGGACGGCCTCGTCCAGATCGTCCACGACCCGGACGGCCAGGATGAGGTCGAGATACTCCTCGTACCAGTCCTTTTCCGTCGCTTCCTCCGCGTCGGGCAGAATTTCCCTGGTGCGGGGACATCCCCGGAGGGTGACGCCCGCCCGTTTCAGCGACGCGGCCGCCTTCGGGAGAAATTCCCCGGCGATCTTCCGGTGGACCAGGAGGGTCTCCATGGCGTTGCAGACCCCCGGCCGCTGCGTCTTGGCGTTCATGACCAGGGCCGCGGCCATGTCCCTGTCGGCGGTCTCGTCCACGAAGATGTGGCAGACGCCCTTGTAATGCTTGATCACGGGGATCCTGGAAAGTTCCACCACCTTGCGGATCAGCTCCTCGCCGCCCCTGGGGATGATGAGGTCGATGTGGTCCTCGAGCTTGAGCATTTCCGTCACCGCCTCGCGGTCCGCCGTGGGGACGACCTGGATGGCGCCGTCCGGAATCCCGTCCCGCCGGAGAACCTCCCGGAGGATCCCGGCGATGGCGAGGTTGGAGCGGAGCGCCTCCGACCCCCCCCGGAGGATGACGGCGTTTCCGGACTTGAGGCACAGCGCCGCGGCGTCCGCGGTCACGTTGGGCCGGGACTCGTAGATGATCCCGATGACCCCCAGCGGGATCCGCATCCGGCCCACGAGAAGGCCGTTGGGCCTTCGCCACATGGAAGTGACCCTGCCCACGGGATCCGGGAGGGCCGCCACTTCCCGGAGACCTCCCGCCATGGCCTCGATGGTGCCGTCCTTGAGGGTCAGCCGGTCGATCATGGCGGCGGTAAGACCCTTCTCCCGGGCCTCGGAGACGTCCCTGCCGTTTTCCGCCTTGAGAAGGTCCCTCTTTCCCAGGAGATCTTCCGCCATGCGCAGCAGGGCGGCGTTTTTCACCCCCGAGGGAAGGACGGCGAGGCCTTCCGATGCTTCCTTCGCCGCGACGGCGATCTCAAGGACGTCTTCTCGAATGCCCATGATCGAACTCCTCCGGGGGATGAAATAACCATTTCTTTTTTTTTCTCAATCCTGTAAAAGACAGACCGTTTCCCCCGGAAGGCGGGAGCCTCGGGTGGGGAAAGCCGCCGGCGCATGTGACTATAGAGGGGAAGGGGCGGCCCTGTCAAGACCCATTCGGGATGGGAATCCCCGCCGGGGGGAGGGCGGATCGATCAAGCAATGGATATCTCTGTAAAGGCAGGCAGCCGGGTGATGGAGAAAATCCGGGAGGGGACCTTCCACCCCGACGGGATCTCCACCTGCATCGGCCCGGGGGCCGGCCCGAGATGGCTTGTCGCCGCGGGATTCGACCTGACCCTCCTTCGGGAGAAGACCCTGGGGGGGAAACGGCCGGTGGTCCTCCTGGGGGCGTCCGCCGGGGCCCTCCGGTTCGCCGCGTGGGTCCAGCCCGAGGCGGAGAAAAGCTACGGGAACCTCCTGGACGGATACGTTGCCCTGACCTTCGACGACAGGGACAATCGGAGGACCGTGGCGGCGAAGATCGAGGACGTCATCGACCGGGTCGTGGAAAACGACGCCATTCCCTTCGCCCTGGCCAACAAGCGTTACCGTCTCACGGTGGTCACCGCCCGGGCCAGGAAACTCGCCGCCGCCGAATGGGGCGCCCTCCAGGCGACCGGTCTCGCCTGGGCCTTCCTGTCCAACGCCCTCCACCGGGGATTCCTTTATTCCTCTTTCGAGCGGGTGCTTTTCTACACCGGGCCGCTGCCCCCGAGGTTCGCCTTCCGGAAGGGATTCCGGGGGAAGACGGTTCCCCTGGGCCAGGCCAATTTCAAACCCGCCCTCCTGGCCTCATCGGCCATCCCCCTCGTCGTTTCCGGCGTGAAGGACATCTTCGGGGCCCCCCCGGGGACCTATCGGGACGGGGGTCTTGTGGACTATCATCTGAACGGGCGGTATGGAGAGGGGGAGGGGGACGTGACCCTCTTTTTCAGCCACCAGGAGCGGATCGTTCCCACCTGGCTGGACAAAAGGCTTACCCGGCGGGCCCCCCCCGGAAGCGTGCTCGACAACGTTCTCATGGTGCACCCCACGGCGGCGTTCGTGGAGAAGCTTCCCGACGGCAAGGTGCCGGACCGGGAGGACTTCAAGCGTTTCTGGAAGGACCCGGGCACCCGGATCGCCAACTGGCGGCGGGCGGTCGAACGGTCGAGCCATTTCGGCGAAGTGTTCCTCGAACTTCTGGAGAGCGGGAAGCTGAAGGACGTGGTGACGCCCCTTTCCCCGGACGGGAGGTGACGGTGTCCCGGTCCCCGCGGGAAATCGCAAAGGTGGCGGAGACGCTGGAGAGGCATTACGAAAGCTGCCTCCTCTGCCCCCGGGGATGCGCCGCGGACCGGCGGCGGGGGAAAGCCGGCTTCTGCGGTCTTCCCGATCATGCCGTGATCGCCTCGGCACTGCCCCATTTCGGGGAGGAACCCCCCCTGTCCGGGACCGGCGGAGCGGGGACGATCTTCTTTTCCTCGTGCAACCTGCGGTGCGTTTTCTGCCAGAACCATCAGATCAGCCACGGCGGAATGGGGAGAAGGGTCGCTGTCGAGGAACTGTCCCGGATCATGCTTCGTCTCGAGGAAAAGGGGTGCCACAACATCGAGTGGGTGACGCCGACCCCGCAGCTTCCCGCCATCCTGGGCGCCCTGTCCCTCGCCCGGGGGAAGGGGCTGACCCTTCCCGTCGTGTACAACTGCGGGGGATACGAAAATCCCGAGGTAATCGCCCTGCTCGACGGAATTGTCGACGTGTACCTTCCCGACTTCAAGTTCGGCGGCGATGAGGCGGCGCACCGTCTCGCCGGGGTCCGGGACTACGTCGCCCACGCCCGGGCGTCCATCGTGGAGATGGTCCGCCAGGCCGGGCCGGGACTCGATATGGAGGGGGACATCGCCCGGCGGGGCGTGATCGTCCGGCACCTGGTTCTGCCGGGCATGGCGGAAAACACGAAGGAGGTCCTCCGGTGGATCGGGGAGCACCTCTCCCTTTCCGTTCCGCTCAGCCTCATGGGGCAGTACACCCCGATTCCCGCCGTGGCGCGGGACCCCGTTCTCGGGGGGAAGGTGGGGAAGAAGGCGTATGAGGAGATTGTCACCCTTGCCCTCGACATGGGTTTCGAGTATCTTTTTGTTCAGGACCTCGAAGGAAAACCCCTGATCCCCGATTTCCGGAGGGAGGAGCCCTTCGAATGGGAGGGAAGAGGGGGAAGCTGATTTTCCGGAAATCGGAAAGGGGGCGTTTTATGGGCGATTTTTCCCAGTTCGGTAAAATCCTGCTCGTCATCGGGCTCGTGACGGCCGCCGTGGGGGCGCTCTTTCTCATGGGAGGGAAAATCCCCTGGATCGGCCGGCTTCCCGGCGATTTCGTGTTCCGGGGGAAGAATTTCACCTTTTACTTTCCCATTGCCACCTCCATCCTGGTGAGCGTGGTCCTTTCCCTGATCTTCTACTTCTTCCGGCAGCGGTGACGATTCCTCCCCCCCGGAGTGACGGGGCCCCCGGGGACTCGGGAAATGGCGGGCCTGTGCCGGGGAAGCCTCAGGGAATGCGGTAGATTTCCGTTCCCGGGGGAGGGGTGAAGTTGAAGAGATCGTCGGAAAGCCCCGTGTTCACCGCCGTGTCCTCGAAGACGAGTTCCGTCCTGTTCCCGTAGATGTCTGAAAACCGGAAGCCGGTGACGAGAGAGGTGTTCCTGTCCACTGTCATGGTGAGGACGGTGATGCCGAGTTCCGGATTCTTCGGCCTCAGGTCCATGACGTAATTTCCTTTTTCATCCACGGCGCCGCCGGGCGGACGGGAGAGGTCGAACTCCTCCCGGAGGGTTCCCAGCCCCGTCAGAAAGCGGATGGTCATCTTTCCCTTGAGAAGGCTGTCCGTCGGCTGAAGGTAGGCCACGCCGTCCTCGGGCAGGTACAGCCACGCGTCCTGGGGGTTGACCACCAGTTTCTTTTCCGAGGGGACCCGGTACTCCCAGAGCATCCGCTTCGGTTTCCGGAAATAGACCGTTCCCTCCTCCCGGATCGTACGGCCCATGGTCTTGAAGGTCGCCACCTGGACGAACCGGGCCTTCAGGTCCTCCGCCCGGTCGTATTTCGATTGGACTTTCGACGCCAGGTCGTCGAGGGAAGGGACGTCCCCCATGGCGGCGGCGGGGAGAAGAACCGGGAGAAGAAAAAGCCATGAGAACCATCCGTTGCCGGAGAACTTCCGAATCATGACGGGTTTCCTCCTCAGGTGGTTTGTGGACAAGTGCCTCAAAAGGATAGCAAAAGAGCAACTCCTTGATATTACGATATATTTACCCTGCCCAAGGACCATGCAACCCGGAAGAATCGACGTTTCGAAGGCCCTTTACAGGGACTTTCCACAGCCTTCTCCACAGCTTTATCCACATCTTTGTGGATGTTTCCCGGGAGGCTTTCTTTTACGGGGACTTGCGGTTTCCCCGCTCCCGGCGGGCCCTAGATCGCCCCTTCGATCATCCGTAAAAAATAGCGATGGATTCTGGGGTCGTCCGTGAGTTCGGGGTGAAAGGTCGCCACGAGGACCTTTCCCTGCCGGGCGAAGACCACCGTGTCTTCGTAGTCCGCAAGGGGCTCCACCTCCCTGCCGACGGCCCGGATGATGGGCGCCCGGATGAAAACCGCGGGGAATGCCGGGGATCCCAGCGCGGCGATGGCGATTTCCGTTTCGCGGCTTTCCACCTGCCTGCCGTACGCGTTTCTTTCCACGTCCATGTCAATGAGATTCAGGATATCCTGTTTTTCCCCGCCCAGGCGACCGGAAAGCACGATCGCGCCGGCGCAGGTCCCGAAAATCGGGTTTCCGGCGTTCAGAAAGGCCCGGATCCTGTCGGGGAAGCCGTATTCCACCATGAGCTTCGTCATGGTCGTGCTCTCTCCCCCGGGGATGACGAGGCCCGATACGTCTTCCAGTTCGCCGGGGAGGCGGACCTCCGCCGCTTCGGCGCCGCAGCGGCGGAACATGAGGACGTGTTCGCGAAATGCGCCCTGAAGGGCCAGTATACCGACGGCTTTCATGACGATGCGCTCCTTTGGCCGGTTCTGTGAAATCCCTGTCTGATTACAGGAAAGACATGGTTTTTTCAACCTTTTGAGGACGGGGACCGCCCTTCCCCTTTCCGGGAGGGGGGCCGGGAGGAGAACCCTTCTCCGGGGGAGCCATTTCCTTCTCGATTTCCGCAGTCTTCTCCGGGTCGGCGGAAAAGTAGGGAAGGGCCTTGCGGAAATGAAAGAGGGCGCTGTCTCGTTTCCCCTGACTCTTGAAGTGTTTGCCGAAATAGAAGTGGGAGTTTCCCATATCGTTGAGCTTCCCGTAAATCATGGCAAGGTTGTAGAAAACGTCCTCCCGGTCGGGGAACCTGTCCCGGTACTCCGTGTACCGTTCAAGGGCGTAGGAATAATCCCCCAGGTACTCGCACGCTCTCCCGAGGTAGACGAGGGTGTCGCCGTCGGCCGGATTCAGCGCGTGGGCCTTTTTCAGCGGATCCAGGGATTCCCCGATCCTTCCCGCGGTGTAAAGGGTGATTCCCAGGTCCCTCAGGATGCGGGGGTCGTCGGGCCGTTTCGCCAGAGCCTTATGGAATCCTTCGATGGATTCCGTGGTTTTGCCGGTTTTTCCCTCCACGACGGCGAGACCGTAAAGGGCGTCCACGCTTTGCGGGCTCTTCTCGAGCGCCCTCTGGAAATATTTCAACGACCTGTTGGAATCCCTGTCCTCGAGGACCAGGATCGTCTGGATTCGTCCCAGGTCCCCCGTTTCCGCAGTCGCCCGGTGGCTTCCGCCGTCCATTTCGAGGAGGGTGTCGAGATAACGGATCCTGTCGTCCGTTCCGGGGTGGGTGAGGAAATAGGACGGAACCGCACTGGAGTAATACTCGAAATTCTTCATGATGCCGAGAAACTGCGGCATGCCCTCCCCGTCGTATCCCGCCCCCGTGAGGTAGGCCATTCCGAGGCGGTCCGCTTCCTCCTCGTTTTCCCTGCTGTATTTCAGGTTCAGGCTCGTGGCCGTGGCGATGGAAAAACTGGCGATCGCCGCCGTCGCGTCCCCCCCGAGAAAGGCCCCCGCGATGATGGCCGCGAGGGTCGCGATTCCGATATTCTTGGATTTGTCGATGGAATCGGCGATGTGCCTGGCCCGTACGTGGGCGATTTCATGGGCCAGGACGCCCGCGAGCTGGCTTTCGTTTTCCGTCAGTTCGATGAGCCCGCGGTAAAGGTAGACATAACCTCCGGGGGTCGCGAAGGCGTTGATTGCCGGGCTGTCGACGACGGAGAAGGTGAACGAAAAAGGCGTCTTCTCCCCCTGGGAGATGAGCCGGCTCCCCATCTTCGCGATATACGCCGTCACCTCCGGATCTTCCAGAAGGAGCCCCTTGTCCTTGAGCTTGTCGTAAAATTCCTTTCCCAGCTTCTGCTCGTCCTCCATGGAGAAATCGGCAAGGGCAGGACAGGCTGCGGCGAAAACGAGCCAAAGGGCGAACATCAAAGCAAGCCGTTTCATCATCATCGAGAAATCCTTCCTTTCCCTCGGATCCCCCGAGGGGGCGGGAGATCAACAATATATGATGCTATCTCTTTTGCGGGAAACTGACAAGCCTCCCCCTTGATGAGGTCGTGAAAGGCCAATTCAACACTTTTTCGAACGGCAAAGGAAAAAGCTCCATAGGCAAGGCGCCCGAATCCCGAGGACCGAGGCGTACTTTGGGTACGCCGCAGGGACGAGGGAAGAAGGGCAACACAGCATATGGGCTTTTTACGAAGCCGTCCCCCTGGCCATGGCGCTTTTCCGGTGCTTCCCATGCAAAAGTCTGTCCATCGGACGGCCGCTGTGCTATAGGGAGACCAAAAACCGGAGAATACCCCCGTGATTCCCATTCATGAAAGAAATCTCAGCATCCGTACCTTCGAAACGGAGGAGGAAACGCTGCTGATCGAGGGAACCCTGAAAGACGAGAGATTTTTCCCGTCCTATTTTTATTCCGCCCGGAAATTCGCGGATCCCGGGATCATTCACCTCATTACGGTCCGGCTCACCGTTTCCCTTCCCGGACTGACCATCGTCAAGGCGGAAGCCCGGATGGACGCCGTTCCCAATGACGTCTGCCGGGAAGTCCGGGATGCCGTCCACAGGCTCGAAGGGATCCGGATTCACAAGGGATTCCGAAATCATGTGACGAAACGGATGGGGGGAACGGCAGGATGCCTTCACATGGTCAACCTCGTGATCGCCATGGCATCGGCGGCCGTCCAGGGGCAGTGGGCCTATTACAGCAGGAAGCGGGAAACGGGGCCCGTGAAGACCCCGAAAATGGACCCCTCCCTGCTGATCGACAGCTGCTGGCTCTGGCGGGGCGACGGCCCTTTCTACGAAAGCATCCTTCTGCGCGATCACGACGGGAAGGATGAGGAAAAAGAGCCGTAAGGCCTTTTGACAGGCCGGATGAGATGTGATAGGGAAAAAGTATCGTTGCGAGTGGCCGGTCCGCTGATGACCCTGAATGTGTCGAAAGGTTGTTTCCGTCATCCATTGTCCTCATTTTTCCCTTTCCGGTCTGATTCCCGTCCTGAAATCGACACCACATCCTTCTTTGGGAATTGCGCTTCACGGCGTTTCGACAAAATTGTCCCTGTTGCGGAATATTTTGTCACGGCCGTCTTCCCGATCCGCCTTTCGGGCATGTTCTCCCGAAAGCTCCGGAATATCCCGGAGGGAGGTTGATCCGTGGGGATCGGTCCCGTTGTAACCGTCGACGGACCCGCCGGAGCCGGGAAAAGTACGGTCAGCCGCATGCTTGCGGCGGAGCTTTCCTGGTACTACCTGGACACGGGGGCGCTGTACCGGGCGCTGGCCTGCCGGGCCATGGAGAAAAACGTTTCTCCCGACGACCCGGAAGCCCTCCGCCGTTTCTGCGGGGAAACGAACCTCGAACTGGTGCCCTCGGGACGTGAATTCAGGATTCTCGTTTCCGGCGAGGATGTGACGGATCGGTTGAGAAGCGAAGCCGTCGGCCGTTTCGCATCGGCGATTTCCGCACACGAAACCGTTCGAAATGCCCTTCTCCCGGTTCAGCGGAACGCGGCGGCCCGGGGCGGGATCGTCGCTGAGGGAAGGGACATGGGATCGGTCGTTTTTCCTGATGCGCGGTTCAAGTTTTTTCTCACCGCCCGCCTTGACGAAAGGGCGAAGCGGCGTTTCATCGAACTCGGGGAAAGGAAGAACCTTGTTCCGTACGAAACGGTGGAAAGAGAGATCGAGGCGCGGGACGTGAGGGACCGGGAAAGGGAGATCGCTCCCCTGAAGATCCCCGATGGGGCCGTGGTGATCGATTCGACGGATCTCTCGATTGCCGGGGTCGTGGACAAAATGAAATCGGTCATCTTCGAGGCGACATGACAACCTTACGGAAGGGTCCCCCGGGAAGAACGACAAGCTCATGGAATTCAAATTACTTGATCTTTCATAACCACTGTGTTAGATCATCAAAATTGACTTACCTGCAGAGATCAATACGCACATTTGCCATAGGGCGCAGGGAAACCGTTTCTGGTTTTTCATATTGTTTCAAGGAATAATGTCAGGGGGTAGTTAACGGATGTCAACTGAACAAAACGAAATGAACGAAGAATTGAAAAATTCCCAGGCGATGGAGGATCAATCGCTTCAGGATAGCGCGGCAGGGGACGAGGTGGAAGAATCTATGAGCTTCGTGGATCTTTTCGAACAGAGCCTTCAGCAGGTTCCTTACGGAGAAATCCTCACGGGCAGGGTGGTCCAGATCAATCCCGACTTTATCATGGTGGATGTGGGCTATAAAACGGAGGGACAGGTCCGGACGAGCGAGTTTACCGACCGTGAGGGAAACATCGGGGTCGCCGTCGGAGACGACATCGAGGTCCTTGTGGAAAGAAGAGCGGAGGACTCGCTGATTCTTTCCCGGAACAAGGCCATCGCCCTTCGCGTCTGGGACGACATCAAACGCATCTATGAAGCGAAGGAAACCATCTCCGGAAAGATCGTCGAGAGAGTGAAAGGCGGTTTCGCCGTGGACATCGGTCTTCTGGCGTTTCTGCCCGGTTCCCAGGTCAGTCTCCTCCCGCTTCGGGATTTCGAACGGATGATCGGCCAGAGCATGGAGTTTCACATCCTGAAGTACGACCGGAAAAAGAACAACGTCGTCGTGTCCAGGAAGACGGTCATCGAGAAGGAGCAGGGCGAGCTGAAACGGCAGACCCTCGAGAAGATCGAAGAGGGGAAGGTGATGGACGGTGTCGTCAAGAACATCACCGAATACGGTGCCTTCATCGACCTCGGAGGCATCGACGGACTGCTCCACATCACGGACATGTCCTGGGGAAGGATTCAGCACCCGTCGGAGTTCCTCAAGAAAGGGGATCCCGTATCCGTGAAAATCCTTTCCTTCGACAGGGAAAAGGAGCGGGTCTCCCTCGGCCTGAAACAGCTCACGAACAATCCCTGGGACAACATCGCGGAACGGTACGTCGTCGATTCGATCGTCGAGGGCAGGGTCGTGAACATTCTCGATTACGGTGCCTTCGTGGAACTCGAGTCCGGCGTGGAGGGGCTGGTTCACATCTCCGAAATGTTCTGGACGAAGAAGATGAAACACCCCTCGAGGGTTCTCTCCGTTGGAGACACGATCAGCGTAAAGATCCTGGAAGTGGACGGCGAGGGGAAGCGGATTTCCCTGGGCTGGAAACAGACCCTCCCCAATCCGTGGGAAACCCTGGCGGAAAAGTATCCCGTCGGCTCGGTGGTCTCCGGCAAGATCCGGAACATCACCGATTTCGGGATCTTCGTGGGGATCGATGACCAGATCGACGGCCTCGTGCATGTGTCGGACATTTCCTGGAGAAAACGGATCAAACATCCCGGCGAACTCTACCGGAAGGGACAGGAAATCCAGGCCGTCGTCCTGAGCGTGGACCGGGCGAACGAGAAGTTCTCCCTGGGAATCAAGCAGATGGACAAGAATCCCTGGGAGGAACTCCAGGACAAGTACGGCGTCGGCGGCGTCGTTTCCGGGAAAGTGACGAACATCACCGACTTCGGGATCTTCGTGGAGATCGAGGAGGGGATCGAGGGACTGGTCCATGTCTCCGAACTGAGCCACAAGAAGGTCAAGTCCCCGAAGGAAGTGTACCAGGTGGGCAACGAAGTGACGGCGGTGATCAAGAACATCGACACGGAAAACAAGCGCGTCGGGCTCAGCATCAAGGATTACGAGTCGAGTTCCGATTCGACCGCCGTCAAGAATTACGTGGACAACAAGGAAAAGATCACTTCCAGTCTCGGAAAGGCATTGGCCAACCTGAAACTGAACATATGACGGCTTCGTAAAAAGTCCATATGCGGCGTTGCCCTTCATCCCTCGTCCCTGCGGCGTGCCAACAGGCACGCCCCGGTCCTCGGAAGAGGGGTGCCGTGCCTGTGGCGCCGTTGCCATCGCCGGCCGGAACTGTCGTACTTCCGGATCTTTGACGTGCCGTTCATCGAAAGAAAAGGACGTGGACTCCCATGAGAAAGCATCCTGTGATCGCGGGGATCCTCCTTCTCCTTCTTGTAGGCGTGTGTTCTTTTCTTCTGATTTACGGAATTGCCGGCAAAGCGGGGATGGGGGACGTGTTCTCCGGCGGGGAACGGGTCGGCATCGTCCTGGTGCGCGGGGTTCTGGCCGACGCCAGGGAAACCATTTCACAGATCGACGAGTTTACCAATGACGACCGCGTCCGGGCCGTGGTTCTCCGGGTCGAGTCGCCGGGAGGCGGGGTTGTCGCGGCCCAGGAGATTTACGCCCGGGTCCGGAAACTGAGGGCGACCAAGACGGTTGTCGCCTCCCTGGGATCCGTCGCGGCGTCGGGCGGATATTACATCGCCTGCGCGGCGGAGCGGATCGTGGCCAATCCCGGGACCGTCACGGGAAGTATCGGCGTCATCCTCCAGTTTCCCCGGTTCGAGGAACTCTTCCGCAAAGTAGGGATCGGAACGACCACGATCAAAAGCGGCGCGTACAAGGATATGGGATCCCCGTTCCGGGGAGTGACCCCGGCGGAACGGGAATTCCTCCAGGGCGTGACAAACGATATTTACATGCAGTTCGTGGACGTGGTCCTGACCAGCAGGAATCTCCCGCCGGAGCGAACGGCGGAAATCGCCGAAGGAAAGATCTTCACGGGAAAACAGGCCCAGGCGATGGGGCTCGTGGACGATCTGGGCGGGGAATCGGACGCCGTGGAAATCGCCGCGAGGATCGCCGGGATGGAGGGGAAGCCCGCAGTGGTCTACGCGAAACAGAAGCGGACCGGGGTGCTTCGGTATCTCCTCGAGGAGTCCGCCCGTTTTCTTGCAGAGGAATTCCAGGAAGCGGCCCCGGGGGGTGTCGAATACCGGATGGCCCCCGGGCTTCCCGGAGAAATCGCCGACTGAGGAAACCTCCATCATGACCCCATCATCCTACGAAATGATCCGCGTGGACAGGGAAGAAGGGTACGCCGTCGTCACGCTGAACCGGCCGAAGGACATGAACGCCCTTTCCCGGCAGATGCGATGCGAACTGGAAGACTGTTTCGAGTCCCTGGAGAAGGACGACGCGGTCCGCGCAGTCGTTCTCACCGGAGGGGACTTCATCTTTTCCGCTGGCATGGATCTCAAGGAATGGGAGCAGATCCAGGACGGGGAACTGGATGAATACTTCTCCTCCATGATCAAGTACCTGAAAAAGATCTACACATTCCGGAAACCGGTGATCGCCGCCGTCAGCGGGATCGCCCTTGGCGGCGGATTCAACCTCGCCACGGTGTGCGATCTCATCATCGCGTCGGAAACGGCCATTTTCGGACACCCGGAGCTGAAATTCGGGCTGAATCCCCTTTTCGATCCCCTCATGCGCCTTGTGGGGCATGCGAAGGCAAAGGAAATCGCCATGCTGGGGGAACCGGTCGGCGCCCAGGAAGCGCTTCGCATCGGACTCGTCAACAAGGTGTCGCCTCCCGACAAGTTCCTCGAGGACGCCAGGGGCGTGGCCGTGGAACTGTCGAAACGGTCCGCCCGGGCCGTCGAGGCGGTGAAGCGGATTTCCGACATCGTGCCGAGGCTGGACAAAGGGACGGCCCTGGAACACGAATTCGAAATTTCCGCCGTCCTGTTCTCGAGGGCGGAAAGCAGGGCTCATTTCCGGAAATTCATCGGGGATCTAAGGAAGAAAAAAGGGGAGTAGTCTTGACGGCTTCGTAAAAAGTCCATATGCAGCGTTGCCCTTCATCCCTCGTCCCTGCGGCGTACCATCCGTACGCCTCAGTCCTCGCGATTCGGGCGCCTTGCCTCTGGAGCTTTTTCCTTTGCCGTTCGAAAAAGCGTTGTTCGGACTTTTTACGATTTTGTCAGTCTTCATTCCTCTTCGATTTCCGAGGTCGAGAAGTCCCTCAACTGATCCCGCCGTTTCTTGTGCTGGAGCTTGCGGAGGGCCTTGGCTTCGATCTGGCGGATTCTTTCCCTGGTCACCCCCATCATTTCCCCGACTTCCTCGAGGGTGAAGGGCCCGTAATTGCAGGCGACCCAGGTGCAATTGCAGAAGGTCTCGTTTTTCAGCCACCAGTCGCAGAGCTGATCCGTGCAGGGTTCGATGATGTAGTCGTTGCTTTTCTTGCACTTGTAGAGATCGGACAAGGCGGGCCACCTCCAGTGATTTCTCACATAATGTAATCCTTCAAAACGGTTTGTCAACGGTGCGGATGGAAAAATCGATGGAAAAAATCCATTGACAGGGGGAAAGAAATCCTTTATCATCAGCAGACTTTTGCAGCAGAAGGATCGTTAAGACCCATGTTCGTAAACGGGATAACCATTATCGGCGGCATCATTATTGGGGGCTTACATATGTAGCCTGATAATGGGGTTTCCCGGCTGAAAACAAGAAAGACAGAAAATCCGTTATCAGGCAGCTGATAACGGATTTTTTATTTTATGAGGAGTGAGAGTGGTTGATATGGGAGCAACGTCGATGGACCTGTACGATACGACCCTGAGGGACGGCACTCAGGGGGAGCAGGTGAATTTTTCCGCCGAGGAGAAACTCCGGATCGCGAAGAAGCTCGACGAAGTCGGAATTCACTACATCGAGGGCGGGTGGCCCGGCTCGAACCCGAAGGACCTGCGGTTCTTCGAAATGGCCCGGGAGGAACACTTCGTCAAGGCACGCCTTTCCGCATTCGGAAGCACCCGGAGACCGGACAGGACGCCCGTCAACTGCCAGAACATCCAGGCGCTCCTCCAGGCGGAAACCCCGGTGGTGACCATCTTCGGAAAGACCTGGGATCTCCATGCGACGGAGATCCTCGGCGTCTCCCTCGAGGAGAATCTGGCCATCATCCGGGAAACCGTGGCCTACCTCAAGGAAAAGGACAAGGAACTCATCTACGACGCGGAACACTTTTTCGACGGGTACAAGAACAATCCGGAATATGCCCTGAAGACCATCGAAACGGCCCATGAAGCGGGAGCTGACCGGATCGTCCTTTGCGACACCAACGGCGGGACCCTTCCCTGGGAAGTGGCGGAGATCCTGGAGGCCGTGAAGGGTGTGATTCCCGCTGGCGAACTCGGCATCCACGCCCACAACGACTGCGGCCTGGCGGTGGCCAATTCCCTTTATGCCGCGCGGCTCGGGGTCCGGATGATCCAGGGAACGATCAACGGCTACGGCGAACGCTGCGGAAACGCCGACCTCATTTCCATTATTGGAAACCTCGGTCTCAAGATGAACAGGGAATGCCTTCCCGGGGATTCCGTCCGGATCCTGACCAACCTGTCCCGGTATGTGAGCGACGTGGCCAACATCCCTCCGGTGAACTCCCGCCCCTTCGTGGGACGGAGCGCTTTCGCCCACAAGGGGGGGGTCCACGTGAGCGCCGTTTTGAAAAACCCCCGGGCTTACGAACACATCGATCCGACGCTCGTCGGGAACCAGCGCCGCGTCGTGGTTTCCGATCTCGCCGGGAAGAGCAACATCGAGTACAAGGCCCGGGAGTTCGGCGTCCGTCTCGGCGACGACAACGGTCTGAGCCGGAAGATCGTCCAGGAAATCAAAAAGATGGAGGACAAGGGGTACCAGTTCGACGCCGCCGACGGTTCCCTCGCCCTTCTGATCCGGAGAGCGACGGGGGAGTTCAAGGAGCCCTTCACCCTGGAATCCTTCCGGGTCATCGACGAAAAAACGAAGAGCGACTCCTGCCGCGCGCTGGCCACCATCAAGATCTCCGTGGGAAAGGAACATGAAATCACCGCGGCGGAGGGGAACGGGCCCGTGAACGCCCTGGACAACGCCCTCCGGAAGGCGCTCAGAAAATTCTACCCCCAGATCGACGAGATGCATCTGGTCGATTTCAAGGTCCGCATCCTGGAAGGAAGCGAGGGGACTGCGGCGGCGGTCCGGGTCCTCCTCGAATCGAGGGATGAAAAGGAGGTCTGGACCACCATCGGAGTCTCGGCGAATGTGATAGAGGCGAGCTGGCAGGCGCTCATCGAGAGCATCCAGTACAAGCTTTCCAAGGACAAGCTGAACAGGAACGGATAGGGAACCGGCTCAGACGGAAGCCCGCACGCGCTCCCATCGGGAGCGACACAGGGAAAGGCGGGCGCCCGCCCGGTCAGGACCCCTCACGGAGGGGCTTGCTTCCCGAACAAGAATAAGGAATAGGATATCATGGGAATGACGATCACGGAAAAAATTCTGGCCGATCATGCGGGCGTCTCCGCGGTCCGCCCCGGGGATCTCGTCCAGGTGCGCGTGGACGCCGCCTTCAGTCACGACGTCACGGCCCCCCTGGCCCTCGAAACGTTTCACAGGATCGGGGTCCCCCGGGTTTATGACCGGGAGAAGGTCATTCTCGTGGCCGACCACTTCGTCCCGAACAAGGACATCCAGACGGCCCAGCAAGTGAAAAAAATGCGGGAGTTCGCCCGGGAACAGGGACTCCTCCATTTTTACGAGGGCGGGGAAACGGGGATCTGCCATGTCCTTCTCCCCGAAAAGGGCCTCGTCCTGCCTGGGCAGGTGATCATCGGCGCCGACAGCCACACCTGCACCCACGGGGCGCTGGGGGCCTTCTCCACCGGGGTGGGCAGTACCGACCTCGCGGCGGTGATGGCCACGGGGGAGATCTGGCTCAAGGTTCCCGGGACGATCCGGTTCGAGTACACGGGAACCCTTCCCGAGTGGGTTCAGGGGAAGGACCTCATTCTTCACACCCTGGGCCGGATCGGCGTGGAGGGGGCGCTCTACCGGGCCATGGAGTTCGCCGGCCCGGTCATCACGGCCCTTCCCATGCATCAGCGGTTCACCATGGCCAACATGGCCGTCGAGGGGGGGGCGAAAAACGGAATCATGGAAGTGGACGGCGTCACCCGGGCCTGGCTGGACGAACGGACCTCCGGGCCGTACCGTGTCTTCCGGTCCGACCCCGACGCCGGCTACGAATCCGTGGTCACCATCCCGGTGGACGGTCTCACCCCCCAGGTCGCCTGTCCGTCGTCTCCGGCGAACGTGATGCCCGTGTCGGACGTGGGTCCGGTGCCCATCGACCAGGTGTTCATCGGGTCCTGCACGAACGGCTGGCTCGAGGATCTTCGTTGCGCCGCCTCACTGCTCGAAGGCAGAAAGGCGGCGCCGGGACTGCGCCTCGTCGTGATCCCCGGGTCCCCGCGGATCTACCGGAAAGCCCTGGAAGAGGGGATCCTGGCGACGCTGCTCGATGCGGGCGCCGTCATCGGCCCTCCCTGCTGCGGTCCCTGCCTCGGCGGCCACATGGGGCTCCTTGCGGAGGGGGAAAGGGCGGTTTCGACGACGAACCGGAACTTCATCGGCCGGATGGGCCATCCGAAGAGCGAGGTGTACCTGGCAAACCCCGCCGTCGCCGCCGCCTCGGCGGTACTCGGCAGGGTGGCCGGTCCGGCGGAACTCTTCTGAGAACCTTCCGGGTCCCGAACCCGGCAACGCGGCCCGGGGCTTCGGCCCCGGCGGAATGACAATCCTTTTCGGAAAGGAACGGCAACGGATATGACCATCGAGGGCAACGTGTGGAAATTCGGGGATGACGTGGACACGGACCTGATCCTGCCGGCCAGGTTTCTCAACCTGTCCGACCCCGCCGAACTGGCAAAGGGATGCTTTCTCAACCTGCGCCCCGATTTCATCGGCCGCGTGCAGCGGGGGGACGTGATCGCCGGGGGAAGCAACTTCGGGTGCGGTTCCTCCCGGGAGCATGCGCCCCTGGCCATCCGGGAGGCGGGCGTCGGCGCCATCGTCGCAAAGAGCTTCGCCAGGATCTTCTACCGGAACGCCTTCAACATCGGGCTTCCCCTTCTCGAATCGGAAGCGGCGGCGGAAGGCCTGAGGGAGGGCGACAGGGTGTCCGTCGATCTCGCGACGGGGGTCATCGAAAACAAGACCAGCGGGAAATGCTGGCGGGCGAATCCCATCCCGCCGTTCATGCGGGAACTCATCCAGGCGGGGGGCCTCGTCGAATCCATCCGGATGAAAACGCACGGCGCGAGGGGATAGGCTTTCGAACCGCCGTTGAAGTATCGAACATCACAGGCCTGCTTTCGGCGGGCTTTCTTTTGCACTGTAAACACATGGAGGTAGTGGAATGCGTGAGTACGACATCGCTGTGATCCCCGGTGACGGGACCGGTCCGGAGGTTATCGCCGAGGCCCTGAAGGCCCTCAAAGCCCTTTCGGAAACGGGAGGGCCCGCCTTCCGTTTTACCGAGTACGACCTTGGCGGGGAGCGCTACCTCCGCACGGGGGATCTCCTCCCGGACTCCACGGTGAACGAACTGCGCCAGTTCCACGCCATTCTTCTCGGGGCGATCGGGCACCCGAAGGTCAAGCCGGGCGTCCTGGAACAGAATGTCCTTCTGCGGCTTCGCTTCGATCTGGATCTTTACATCAACCTGAGGCCGGTCGTCCTTCTGCCGGGAGTGTACACCCCCCTGAAGGACAAGGGGCCGGCGGACATCGATTTCGTCGTCGTCCGCGAGAACACGGAGGGGCTCTACGCGGGAAGCGGCGGATTCCTGAGGAAGGGGACGGCGGACGAAGTGGCCGTCCAGGAGTCCATCAACACCCGCCGGGGGGTCGAACGGTGCCTCCGCTACGCCTTCGAGTACTGCCGGAAAAGAAACCGCAGGAAGAAGCTGACCCTCTGCGGGAAGACGAACGTGCTCACCTACGCTTTCGACCTGTGGGATCGGGCCTTTCGGGAATGCGCCAGGGACTACCCCGAGGTGGAGACCGATTACGCCCACGTGGACGCCATCTGCATGTGGATGGTGAAGAACCCCGAGTTCTTCGACGTGATCGTGACGGACAACATGTTCGGCGATATCATCACCGACCTGGGGGCCATGATCCAGGGGGGGCTCGGGATCGCCGCCGGGGGAAACATCCATCCCGGGAAGACCTCCATGTTCGAGCCCATCGGGGGCTCGGCGCCGAAGTACGCGGGGACGAACAAGATCAACCCCGTGGCGGCCGTCTACGCCGCCCAGATGATGCTGGAAACCCTGGGAGAGGACGAAGGAGCGTCGAAACTCCTTGACGCCATCGTGAAGGTCGTGAAGAACGACCTGAAAAGCATGGATGCGGGAAAAATGGGCTGCGGGACCCGCGAGGTGGGAGATCTCACGGCCCGGTACATCCGCACGGCCTGAGGTCACGGTCAAAAAAGGGGTGCCCCGTCGGGGGGCACCCCTTTCGCTTCGATGCTTACGGTTTCACCCGTTTCAACTGCTCTCCCAGCAACTTCTGGTTGTCGATGGCCTTTTGAGTCCGTTTCAGGGCGCTTGTGATGTTGTCGTCCGGTTTCATCATGAGCCGGTCCGCCTGGTGGTAGAAGGTGAGCGCCGTCCCGAAGTCCCCCTGGCTTTCCGCGCAGACCCCGAGGTTGAACAGGATGGCCGGGGAGTCCGGCGCCTCGGTGCGGGCATCCTCCCAGAGTTCGCAGGCCCGGTCCATCCGGTCCTTGCCGGCGAACGCGATCCCCTGTTTGAGCTTTTCCACGGCTTCCTTCGTCGGGATCATGTCCTTCGAATTCATGAGGGCGATTTCCTCGGTCGTGTAGAAGGGCGCGATGTCCGTGCGGAACCGTTTCTTCACGTTGTCCTTCACCCGTTTCAGGAGCACTTCCTTCGCCTCGACGAGTCCCGTGTCGTCGCACCCGTAGGATCGGGCCGTGTCACTCAGGTTTTCCGCGTACAGGATCTGGCCGGTGCTCACGTCCACCAGCTTGGGGGCGACGGAGAAACTGGCCACCCGGTCGGTGCAGCGGACATACCTGTGGACATAGCGTACGCAGGGACCCTGGTACGGTTTTCCGTCCTTGTCCTTGAGGATCTTGTACTGGGCGCATTCCGTCCGGGTCTGGGTGGTCACGGTGTCGCTGGCGTCATTGGCGGTGACGGTGCCCGTGTAGATC
>Ga0209604_1000127_pt1 | contig 70006 bp, 76 predicted proteins | sample AD_UKC097_MetaG_FD_184405 | JGI IMG/M metagenome (GOLD analysis project Ga0209604, IMG submission 184405) | Active sludge microbial communities of municipal wastewater-treating anaerobic digesters from USA - AD_UKC097_MetaG (SPAdes) (version 2) | ecosystem: Engineered > Bioreactor > Anaerobic >...
TTGTCAGATTTAATTTGTTAATAATATTACTATTTATAAAAATCAACTTTATTTTACTTGTCATTCATTTTATGGGCTATAACGCTTGGTAGTATGAAAAGTTGCCGGTTGTGGGGGATTTCCTTTCGAGCCTAAACCAAAGTTTAAACAGGGCAGAAAGCTTGAATACTCGCTGAACCCCTTATGGCTACCACATTTTGTTATCGTTTCGTTTTTCTTTATTCTCTTCATTTCATTATTTTCCTTTCGTTTTGCTGCATTGTCTTTCTGTTCGTACGTTTAGGTAAGCAAGCTCTCATAAAATTTTGGTTATAGTGCTGGCATGGTTGGGCTTGGCAATGTATGTAACTGTGATGCATGGACTGTATGATTCATTATTTCAGTCACTATGCAACTTTCTGTTTGTACAAATGTTCCTGAAATTCTATAAAAAGTTTTCTTATGTTCTCAACGTCTCCTAAAATCTCTTCGGCATCTAACAATGATTTATACTTGTTATTTAGCAATATCGGGAGTTTCTCTTCGTCAAGTTCGTCAATGCCTATTTCAACATATTTGCTCAAAACAAAAGAAATAAACTCTTTCTGTTTATCATTGATTGAATCAAATATTGTTGCTTCGGCTGCTTTAGCTCTGGCTTCTCTGGTCATGGCGACATAGTCGCCGTTGAAAACGTATCCCAATACATCGTACAAGTCGCTTTTTTCCATGTTGACCAATTTTTGTAAAGTCCGCAAATCAGATTTTGGAAAACCAGCATCGTCCAATTTTGCTAATAAAGTCTTTCTGGTGCTTGGATTACTCCAAAGTTCCCGCAATTCTTTTTCATCTTTGAATAGTTTTGGCAACTCCCCAAACAGATTGTTCAGAAATTCTTCTGCTGAAATAGGTTTGTCTTCTGCACTCCAAAACGAAGTAGAAATCATATGTTGTATTTCTCGTTCTTTTCCACGAGCCAGTTTAACTTTTACTTTCTTTATACAAATACAAGGACTTTGACCACATTTGTCACAGGGTGGCAGCGGTTCTTTCTCGCAAATACAAGGTCTTTGACCGCAAATAGGACATGGTTTTGGTGGTTGTTTCTCGCATATACACGGATTTTGACCACATATTTTACAAGGTTCTTCTTCAATTGGCTCACCATCCCATCCTGGATCAGAAAAGTGTTTGTAAGCATCTACAAAGTCGTAAATGGTAAAAAACTCTTTACCATCAAACAAACGTGTACCACGCCCAACGATTTGTTTAAACTCAATCATAGTATTGATTGGTCGAAGTAAAACTATATTTCGAATATTTCTAGCATCAACTCCTGTAGATAGTTTTTGGGAAGTGGTTAGAATAGTTGGTATTGTTTTTTCATTATCTTGAAATTCTCGCAATAATCTTTCCCCCACTTCGCCATCGTTAGCGGTTACACGAACACAATAAAACGGGTCTTTATTTTTTGAATATTGATTTATCAAATCCCTTATCAATGCGGCGTGTCCTTGATTGGCACAGAAGACAATTGATTTTTCACTCTGATTGGCTTCGTCCAAAAAGATATTTACCCGTTTAGTTTCACGTTCAATAATTTCGATGGTGCGGTTAAAATCTTTTTCTTCGTATAATCTTCCTACTTCGATTTCACCTTCCACAATGGTATCATCCGAAGTGTAGCGGTAATCATCTAAAGTGGTTTTTATGCGTTTTACTTTAAATGGTGTTAAAAAACCATCATTGATTCCTTCTTTTAGTGAATAAATATAGACTGGTTCCCCAAAATAGCGATAAGTATCAACGTTGTCTTGTCGTTTGGGTGTAGCAGTTAACCCCAATTGAACGGCTTCACTAAAATGTTCTAAAATAGCACGCCAATTACTTTCATCATTCGCACCGCCCCGGTGGCATTCATCAATAATGATCAAATCAAAATAGTCAGCCGGATATTCTCCAAAATAAGGAACTGGTTTACCTTCCTCATCTGTGCTACTCATAAAGGTTTGAAAAATTGTAAAGAAAATGCTACCATTTTTAGGCACACTGCCACGTTTCCGAATTTCATCCGGTCTAATACGAACCATAGCATCATCGGGGAAAGCGGAAAAGGCGTTATAAGCTTGGTCTGCCAAAATGTTTCTGTCGGCTAAAAATAAAATTCTCGGACGGCGGTTTGTCTCGGCTCCGCTCGGCAACCGCCTTGTCAGATTCCATCGAGTGTGGAACAGTTTCCACGCTATTTGAAATGCAATTGCAGTTTTACCTGTACCTGTTGCAAGGGTTAACAAAATTCTGTTTTTACCTTGAATAATAGCTTCAATGGCTTTTTGAATTGCAATTTCTTGATAATATCTTAACTGCCAAGCTCCACCCTTATCTTCAAATGGCACTTCAGAAAATTTCTCTCGCCACTCTTTAGCTTCGTCGGTATCTGTCTCTGTATTAAAAGTCTTGTTCCAAAGCTGTTCGGGACTTAAAAAGTCTGTTACCAAACCCTCATTACCTGTTTTCATGCAGATTTGGTATATCTCTTTGCCGTTGGTGCTGTAGGTGGTTTCTAATTGTAGTTTTTGAGCATATTTTTTGGCTTGCATTACGCCCTCGCCAACCTCCAAATCTGCACTTTTTGCTTCAATAACGGCAAGTTTTATTCCTTTGTAAACCAACACGTAATCAGCTATTTCCCTTTTGCCACGTCCTCCGCCTATCTGTATTTTACCTTTGGTTATATGGTATTCGCGAAGGATTTTAGACCCTTCTACAACTCCCCAACCGCATGCTTTTAGCTTAGGGTCAATTAATTCTGCTCTGGTTTCTGCTTCGTTCATAAATTATCTCTTCATTCATAAATTATTTTTTGTCAAATAAAACCAACTCGCTTATTACATGACTATCACATAAAACTTTTCTTCTTTCCAAATAAAATCTTTTATCACATAACCATCACATAAAACACCACTGATATTCAGCATATTACAATTTTAAAGCTTCATTCAATCACATAACCGTCACATAAGTTTTTAAGCCCAAAATGGTACATAGCTCGCATATTTTCTTGATTTATTTTCAGGATCATCCTCTTTAATTACTTTTTCTTCCAACGCATCTCTAATTATTCTTGAAGCGACTGAATAATTATGAGCTTCTATTTGAAATCGCTCTCTCAAACTTTGGTTTGTCATTTTTTCGTTAGATACCCATTTTAAACAAGCATGCTGATAGCAAGCCCTTATTTTTTCTTTTTTATCTAAATTATTCAGTTCTTTGTAGCTGTATATGGTAACCCTTGTACGGTTCTCATCTATAATTACGTTGATAGGTGGAAGTTGGTACAGTTCATTATAAAAAATCACTTTATCCAAACCGCTCCCTTTTTCTTCACAAAAGCCCATTCTTCTCATTATGTCTGCCAATTTTTCATTTCTTGAAATATAAGAATCAATAAATCTTTCAGGTGTTATTAAAGGAGTTCCGGGATTAGATATTTCGATTCTATCGCTAAAAATTTCTATCATCGGAAATCCTTTAACCGATAAATCTTGATGAATTAATGCATTTGCCACCAATTCTCTAATAGATATCTCAGGGTACATTCGGGATTCTGTTCTTAATGCTTTGCCAATTTCCTCATTGGTAGGCAGTTGACTATTAATCCATTCTACAAGTCCTAAAAAACCAAGTGCATATCCTTTAATTCCTATCTGTTCTCTGATAGTATCTACTTTGTTTTTGCCTTTATAAACAATAACTCTTACTGATTTACGCTGAACGGATTCAAACTCTACCAAATTTTTTGCAAACAAAATAGCGCCAAGATTTGTAACAGCATAATTTTGAGATTTTAACACAAGATTTTCATTTATGAGTTTTTCAATTACTCCATTTTGATTGGACGGATAAGGAAGTTTCATTAAATCGAAATATGTTTCTGTACTCAAAAGTCGGATAACATCAGTAGCCGACAAATTCTCTTTTGCTATTTCGAGTTCATAAGGCTTACCTGATTTACGCCATATTTTACGCTCTTTTTCTGAAAAATCAGCCAGTTTACGGGTTATGCTTCCAACTCTGATGTACGGCGTATGCAAAAAATCTACTGGTTTATTATATGCCGAAGGAACAACAAATAATGCTATACTTCTTTGCTTATCGTATGCAAATTCGTGTATCCTAAAATCAATTCTTGGGTCTAAACGTTGAGATAACCAATGCTCCAATTCTTCATTTCCCTTTTTGTGTGTTTTGGGCTTAAATGATGTACCTTTTATAATGTGGGTTTCATCTTCAACCCCAAAAACTAAGTAGCCATAATCCTGATTGTGAATTGCAGCTCCATTTGCCAAAGCTGAAATACGCTTACCAATTTCTTCTTCAGAGTGAAAATTCAACTTAAACTCCACCCACTCACTTTCCTTTGGCTGTTTAACCAAATTGTCCAGTAATTCTATGAGTTGTTGGTCTTTCATGTTATTATATGGATAATGGATAATTAGTTCCTTGAATTATGCTTAGTTGTTTTTGATGATCGAAATTAGTAACTTTAATATTTCTGTTAAATCTGTTTTGATTGAATTGTGTGCTGTTTGGTCTATACAATTCGACTGAAAAAGTAATTCAATCCAGTATTTTGTTTCATTTGCTTCTTTCAATGCGATAGTTATTTTGTGAATAAAATCTGTCTTACTCTCTGCTTGTTCTGCTTCATGCACTAAGACTCCAACTGCTGTTCCACTACGCAAAAAAAAATGTTTACTCAATACAAATTCTTTTTTTATGCTCACTTAAGAATTGATACATTCTTACAACCCTCAATGCAAAAGCAAATGACTTATTTTTTACAACATTATCTCTCATTCATCATTATCAATTGTCCATTATCAATTCACCATTAAACGCCTTCTGCAAAATCGACTTCTTCAATTCCTCCAAAAGTAATATTTTTTTCTGATATATAGACTCTAATTTTTGTGTTTCTATTCGTAAAGTATCTAATTCCTTGACTACTTGTCGTTGCTCGTCTTTAGATTTTGGGAAAGTAAATACAATCTGTTTCAAAGCGTTGCCATTAAATTGTGGTTGTGCTGCTCCTGATGATAAAGAGTTTGCTTGCTTCCAGTAATTTGGTGATTTTGAGAAATACCAATAAAGTTTGTTTTCAACTTTAATATTGAATTTTATTCTTATCAAATACGATGCGAAAATAGAAGGTTCTTTTTCTTCATATAAAAGAACTTTTGCAAAAGTCGCACCAGTTCTTGCCATTAATAAATCATTATTGTTTAAAATGAAGTTCTGAGCTTCAACATTAGAATTGATATAAACTTTTTCTCTGTCAGATAGAAGACCTTCATTGTCAATATCTGTAATTCTTATATATCGAAAATCGCCTTTTACTTTTGCCTTGTCAGTAAATCCGTATTCAATTTCGGCTATTTCCCCCAACTTCTTTTCTTCCCAATTCTTGTGTTTAGTTTTTGAGTCTGTTGAGCTAATAAACACCTTATTCAAATAGCTTTCAAAAATCTCTTTGGCATTTTTTAAGTTTTGTTCGGCATTATTTCGACTACGCTCAATAGCCGAAAAGCACTTGTCTAAAATGGAAACAATACGGCGTTGCTCGGAGAGAGGAGGGAGAGGGGTTGGAATGTTTTCAATTTGTGTTTTATTGATAGAATTGAAAACAGCTCCTTCGTTTCCTTTAATTTTATTTTCGTTCATTAACAGAAAATTATAAAGAAACTCTTTATTAATTTCATTCCCTGCTCGAATTGCAGAAAGTCCACGTCCAATACAAATTCTTTGAGTGGCAAAATTAACAGGACCAACTGGAGCTCTCACTGACATTAAAATATCACCAGCTTCTGCTTCTTTTGTGATTTTAGTTGTCCAAGTTGTTGGTTTCCCAATAAATTTCTTGCCATATTCTTTTTTGCCTTGATAAAAGGGCATACCTTTTCCTTCTGAATTATAAAACTTTCCTTCTGGTGATTGCCCAACAATTACTTCACACACTTCTCCCAACTTCTTTATTTCCCATCCTTTCGGCAAGCTATGTTTTTTTTCTTTTTTTATATTTTCCATTGTTCCGTTATTCATTGTCTATTGTCCATTATCTTTCTATTAAATTTATGATATTTTCTACAGAATGTTTATCCATTTTTGCAAACGCAAACCATTTTTTACCCAAATCTTTTAGTGAAGCACCAAGATGATACACTTCTGTGTTGTCGATAATAATAAAACGGTCGTGGCTTTGTGTAAATGTTTTTATTGCAAAACTACCATATTGGGCATTGGCTTTTTGTACGTCAAGTTGTAATTGTTTACTTATGCTTTTTGTCAATAATAAAACTTTTACATCTTTGTTTTTCTTAGTTAGATGTGTTAATGTGTTTTCATCTATATAGTTGTCAATCAGCACTATGCTGTTTTTAGCAGAACGAATAATTTTTGAAGCCAATTCATAAGCATCAAATACTTGTCCATCAAAAAATACGCCTTGAGCGGGAATGGTTTTTTTGTTGTCTAAAGCTTTAAAAACTTGTTCAAGCTTTTGGTCGGTTTCTAATTGTTTGCGTTCAATACTATCTATTCTTTGCAACAATCCACTGTGACTAGCAATGAATTTTCGCATTGCTACAAAAGCATTGATGATTTGAATGCTTACTTTTACAGCTCTATCACTTCGCAACACAGCAGAAAGCATTGCTATGCCTTGTTCAGTAAAAGCATAGGGATTAACAGAGGAATGTTTTAAGGATTTGAACCGGTCACAATTTGTGACCAGTTCCATTTTTTCGTTGTCAGTAAGTTGAAAACGAAACTGTTGTGGAAATCTTTCTATATTTCGTTTGACGGCTTGGTTTAAAACCTTAGTTTCTACCTGATACATTTCTGCTAAATCACGGTCAAGCATTACTTGAGTATCTCGAAAAATAAATATTCGATTTTCAATTTCTTTTTGTGGTATGGTTAATTCATTATTCATAAAAGGTTGTAATATTCTACTTATTGAGTTTTCATTTTTCCTTTCATAGCACCGTGTTGAGTGGTATGTTCCAAAATGGAACTAACCACATTTTCTTTTAATTCGCCAGATTTAAATATATTGCCTAAATGTTTAGTAATAGCAGGACGTTGAACACCAAACAAATCTGCCATTTGTTGCTGGGTAAGCCAAATGGTTTCTGTTTTCTCATCAATTATTACTTCAACATGTTTGGCAAGTTCATTTGATTGATATAGTACAATTTCACTCATATATTCATTAATTATTGGTTGTAGTTTATACTTTTTTTATAGAAATAGACTTTACTGCTGTTTCATTTTTTAGCACTCCAGACAAACCTGAAACCCCCTGCTCTGTAAAAGCATAAGGATTAACAGAGGAATTTTTTAAGGATTTGAACCGGTCACAATTTGTGACCAGTTCCATTTTTTCGTTGTCAACGGTGGTTTCGGCTCCGCTCAACCACCGCATTGCAATGCGGTGGTTGAGCGATATGTTTAGGTGCCTGAGCGATATATTCAGGTGGTTGAGCGTAGCCGAAACCACCGTCATAAAATATAATTTATAATTATTCCTCATTTTTAAAATTTTTGAAATATGTATCGTTATTACATTCAGCTAAACCATGAAGTTTTTCGTAATTTCCGTTAATTAACGCCTCTTTTTTCTTTCTTACCCATCTCTGCACTTGCTTTTCCCTATAAAATGCTTCATCAATTCTTTGAAATTCTTCATAGTAAACAAGTTTAACAGGTAGTCTCTTTTTTGTATGGTTTGCACCCTCTCCATTTTGGTGTTGTGCCAACCTAAGTTCCAAGTTGTTGGTACTACCTGTGTAATAGCTTCCATCGGCACATTCTAATATATACATCCAACCTTTCATATTAAATCTCTAATTGATTCTAAAACGTCAGTACTTTCTTCATCTAACGCTTTCATTTCTTTCAAAATCTCGTGTGTTGAGCGAAGTTGAACCACTTCTTTCTTATTTGGGTTTTTTACACTCAAATCAAAAGTGCTTTGGTCAATCTCTTTTATATTTACTGTCCAAGAGTTTTCGCTATCGGCAAAAGTTTTTTGCAACTTTATAAATTCAGCCAAGTCATCTTCATTGAGTGGGTTGGTTTTGCCTAAATTGCGGTCGAGGTTAAGCTGGTAGAACCAAGTATTTTGTGTAGGTTTGCCTTTCTCAAAAAACAATACTACAGTTTTTACCCCCGCACCGGTAAATGCTCCACCCGGTAAATCCAATACGGTATGCAAGTTGCAGCTTTCAAGTAATGTTTGGCGTAGAGCAATTGATGCATTGTCCGTATTGCTTAAAAAAGTATTTTTGATTACTATACCTGCTCTGCCACCTGCTTTTAGAATCTTTATAAAGTGTTGTAAAAAGAGATAGGCTGTTTCACCGGTTTTAATTGGAAAATTTTGCTGTACTTCCCTCCTCTCCTTCCCGCCAAATGGTGGATTGGCAAGTACTACATCATAGCGGTCTCTCTCTTGTATGTTAGAAAGATTCTCAGCAAGCGTATTAGTGTGTATGATATTCGGCGCTTCAATACCATGCAAAATCATATTCATAATGCCGATAATGTAAGCGAGCGATTTTTTCTCTTTGCCGTAAAAGGAATGTTTTTGGAGTATCTCGGTCTCTTTGCTACTGAGACCTGAACCTGTCGAAGGTCTTTCTTTTAAATAATTAAAGGCTTCGCAAAGAAAACCTGCCGAGCCACATGCTCCGTCATAAGTCTTGTTTCCAATCACAGGCGCTACAACTTTTACAATTGTTCTAATAAGTGGTCGGGGCGTATAATATTCGCCGCCGTTTCGCCCAGCATTACCCATGTTTTTAATTTTTGACTCGTATAAGTGGCTCATTTCATGTTTTTCGGCATGGGTGCGAAAACGTAGCTCGTCAACTAAATTTATAACTTCTCTTAGGTTGTAACCGCTTTGCAACTTATTTTTTAATTCGCTAAAAATTTCGCCAATCTTGTATTCTATAGTGTCGGCTCCATGTGCCAAAAGTTTGAATCTTTTTAGGTAAGGAAACAATTTGTTGTTTACAAAGTCGGTAAGGTCATCGCCTGTAAGTGCGTTATGGTCAATTTTTAAGGTTCCGTTGCCGTTATTGATTTTTGGTGCCGCCCATTTAGTCCAACGATAATCAGTATCAATGATCGGAGTGTATGTTTTTCCTGTTAATTTGGCAGCAGTGTCTCGGTCGCGTTCTAAGTCGTCAAGATATTTGAGGAATAAAATCCAACTGGTTTGTTCTACATAATCAAGTTCGCTACTACAACCAGCGTCTTTGTGTAAAACATCGTCTATGTTCTTGAATGTCTGTTCAAACATTTTTTAAAAATCTATTATTAAAATAATTATTAATAAACACAAAAGTATCAATTTCTGTGGGAACGTCGGCAAGAAAACTGCTCTTTTGCAAGCTGAAGCATTGGCTTTTGTGTTGGAGCTTGCAAAATGTACAGCAATGTGGGCGAGGGTTTCCTTCTTCTTTTTAGGAGTATGTGTGATGGTGGTTTTTTAACACAAAACTTCATTTAACCATTGAACCGCCAATTTCTTGTAAGCGCTGTTATGCAACCTTTATTTTTCGTCCTCTTTCAAAATTTTCGTCTTTTCTTTATCGAATTCTTCTTGAGTAATCACCTTTTCATCAAGTAGTTGCTTTAACTCTCTTAGCCTGTCAGCCTTTGTTTTGTCCTGATCTTTTTGCGGAGTTGTTTTAATTGTTTGCTGATCGTTTCCAGAACTTGGTGTCAATTCATAAGTATGGGTTGGTTTATACTTCATTGTCCACAGAAATGGAAATAATACAAAAAGTCCACCAATAATTGCCCCAACATCAACTTCTTCATCTCTTGAAAAGAAGGTGTTTAGAGGTTCATAACCCTCCTTTTCTAATCTAACAGTTGTTGTGCTGCCAACTATCTTTGTGTCTTGGTGGGTATATGGCGTCGTACCAACAGATTCGCCATTTAGATAAACTCTCGCACCACTTGGGTTTGATTGAATCATAGTCGTGCTTGAACAACTTGTCAGTAAAACTAAACCTGCTAATAAAAGCGAAATCATTTTCGTTGTAATTGTCTGTTTTTTCATATTTACTTATGTTTTTAGATGTTGCATAACATCTTGTTTACGAAACAAATATACATCATTTGTAAAAAACCAATAACATAAGTATGTCATTTCAAAAATAATTCGACATGGATTCTATACACGTCATTAACACGCATTTTATCAAATTGGAGAATTAACTGTTTAGTAATCCTATCCTTAATTAGCACCTTCCAATGCAGATTGTAACTGTGCTGTTAAGCAGTTGAAATAAAGAATACTTGATCTCCAATATTTCTATCATTAAAATTGTATCTCGTATCAACTATTTATTTGTCAATTCGTTTTCAATCATAATGATTTTTTTTACCGCAGAGGTCGCAAAGGATGCGCAGAGGTCGCAGAGTTGTTTTTGCGTTCTTTGCGTAAAATCTTTGCGTTCTTTGCGGTTTAACTATTGTTCTTTTTACCGCAGAGGTCGCAGAGTTTTCTTTACGTTCTTTTCGTAAAACCTTAGCGCTCTTTGCGGTTTAACTATTGTTCTTTTAACCGCAGAGTTCGCAGAGTTGTTTTTTTGAGTCTCTCAATTAACTCCATTTTTTTTTAGAAAAGCCAATTTGTTCCAATATACAAACCGCTTTTACCGTCTTGTTTATTAAGAGCTTTTCCGTAGTTAATGGCAAGCACAAAGTTTTCGTTAAGGGCTATGTGCAATCCGCAGCCTGATGAAAAGTGAATTTTCTCTTTTTCCGAAGTGTAATAATCATCTAAGGCTGTACCTGTCATATTGCCCCATCCCTCAATCTTTTTTGTTATTAGACCAGCATCAATAAAAGGATTAAGTGCTATATATACATTTTGCCTCGCCACAATAAACTTCATTATTTTATATCTAAACTCGTAGTTTCCGTATAAAAAACCATCACCTACTAATCTGTTTCTCATAATTCCCCTCAAAGACTTCGCACCACCCAACCCTTCGTTAATCGTTGAGGGGGAATAAGAACTTATTATTAAGGGCTGGAAATAAAATGGTGCGTTTCCATCAATGGTGGATTGAAATCCTAATCTATAAACAAAAGTAAGCCTCTCCTTCATTAGGGTAAAATATTGCCTGTGAGTGATGACCAATTTAGTAAATGCGTTTTCGTTATTACCCAAAAATCTTGGCGCTGACATTATTATTGCTTCTGTCCATAGACCCTTAGATGGGTTAGCCTCAATATCTCTGGTGTCATAAATCAGGCCTGCCGATAAAAATTTCAGATTTCCCCCATCGGCTTCATTTGCAGGAATGATATTATTGTTAACGCACAACTCATATAAAGATATGGTATCCGGAAGCTGTTTTCCTTGGCTTTTACCTTTATTTAGTCTTTCAATGTCAACATTTCCTATTTGATAACCATAAAAAGCAGCTCCGGCAAGCCATCTAAAATGCTTTGAACTAATATTCCCTTGAAAATTAGCATAAGTACGAATCAGCTTTCTTTCATGTCTGTAAAACATTCGGCTAATATATTCGGGTGAATTCATATCGCTGACATTTGAATTAAAAAAAGACTCTGCCCCATTAAACCCATAGAAGTCAAGAGCTTGTTCGGTAAGCCAGCTTAAGTCAGCCGTAACTCTAATCTCTTTATCTTTAAACAAATGCCCTGAATCAAAAAACAACTGGTTCAATCCACCACCTTTTGTTGTTCGGGCAATTTCAATATAGATAGAATGTTTGTAATTAGGATAAGTGGTTCCATCTCCGAAATTGTAAAAATTAACAAGCCCGCCATATTTAAACCCTAAATCACTATCGAATGCAATGGAAGGCAAAAGCCCAAAGGTCCATCCTTTTTTTATGTTTACAGTGTCTGATTGAGCAAAAACAATGAGCGACAGACTTATTGAAAAACAAAGAGCTAAAATCTTTTTCATACTAAAAGAATTAGAATTTAAACGAGTGAAGCGCCCAGGCAATTGAAATACCTAAGTAATTACCAATCGCATAGCCAATGATCCCTACAGTAATACCTGATAAAATTATCTCTTTATTTTTAAGTGCTGAGGCTACCACCGGCACAAAAGGGGGTGAGCACGTTAAAGCAGTAGAAACTACGATAACGTTGTCGGCATCTACGTTGAAAATCTTTGCAAGAATTATATGAATAATAAAAGAGCCAAAAACACAAAGAGTTATGTACAAAAACAAATGTACAGCATTAATATTAAGATTCCTGAAATCAGCCATTGAAGCAACCACTACGCTAAAAATCAGGATCAAATACATACCTGCATCAAATGTTTTTTCGGTTTTATTAATTTTAGGAATAAAAGAAGCTGCGATACCAAGTGTTGTAATAGATAAAATAGCTACAGCCATAGATGAGTTTTCCGGTACGAGCATGCTTAGACCGCCTCCTATGGCAAATATTAAAACTGCTAAACCAATAGCGATTAGCAAAGGCACCAAAACACTCTTTCTTGTAAAATAAAAAAATGGTTTTTTATCTTTTGAGCTTGAATTATCTATTTGAAACCCAATATTATTATTTGAATATTCATAGGGCTTAAGCCATAATAACAACACTTGTTGGGCTACTGACATTGCAAAAAGCAAGAAAAATGCACTTAGCAACATATCATAGGTATGTGAAAGTATATAGACTTCATCTCTTACATTTAAAGCCAGCTTAATGGCTGCCAGGTTAGGAGTGCCGCCGGTATATACGCCAGTAAGCATTCCTGCAATTTTCCATGATTCATCAATTTTATCACCCAGCAAAAAGTACCCGCCAACAACAGGAATTAACAAAGAGATAATACCAAGTATCATTGACTTAACCGTATTACCAATACCATTTATCCACACCTTTATATTCATCGAAAAAAGCAGGAGAGGCAAAGCAATAGGTATAGTAACTGTGGTTAAAAGATCTTGTAACCATTTGTGATCTTCGGTTAACAATCCGGAATTTCCTAAAATAAGCCCAATTAAATAAGCGATAAGCACAGAACCAATTTTTGCAGCTAATGGAAAACGCCATATTAAATACAGAATCCCAAGAGGAGAGAAGACGAAAAAAAGTAGTAGTAAAAAAATATCCATAGTCCAATTTTTTTTTGCAAAAATAAACAGTTCATCCTTTGAACAAAAGAAATTAAAAAAATGGATTACAACTCCAGTAAGAAGAAAAAAAGGTAATACATAAGTATTTGTTGAAACAAGGGGTTAAAAATGGACGGTTTTTTAACGAAATAAATTTTTGTTTTTTACTCAATCACTTGTATCTCTTAGAAACTACCGGGCTCTTACTACTTTAAAGTTACTATGCATATTCGTAGAAGTGTCAACTCCGAAACCGAAATGTTTCAGATTTGGGTGTATTTTGCATTCCTGACATATTGCATAATACCAACGACTTATATAGTTATTATTCGTGCATGGTTGCTGAACAAGGTTAAAGAATTCGTGGCTAAAATTACCTTTTGGAATAGGCTCAAAGATCAATTCAGATTTAACAATATTTCTTTTAAAAAATCAGAGTTTGAACCAGTCTTTCACAAAGATTGATTTATCCTCGGGTTCGCTAAAATGTCGAAACTCATTTTTTCTGCAATTATAAATATATTGTTTGCTCCACTCGTGATGATTCTTTTTCAAGCTTTTGAGGGCATCAATAATATAAAAGAGCTCTTCATCCGTCATTGTTGGGTGCAGCGACAGCCTTATCCATCCAGGTTTTTGAGAAAGATCTCCATGATTGATAAGGTCGGTGATATGTTTGGATTTATCGTAACTTACATCGAGTAAAAAATGACCATAAGTGCCGGCACAGGCACACCCTCCCCTAACCTGTATTCCAAACTTATCATTCAATAATTTAACTGCAAGGTTGAAATGTATGTCATTAAAATAAAATGAAAACACGCCCAAACGATCGGTAACATTGTCTGCCAATATTTTTATTTCCGGTATCTTTACCATTTCCTCAAAGGTCATCTTCACAAGCTGTTTTTCACGTTTTTCAATGTTTTCTACTCCCATCTTATTTTTAAGTTCTATACAAAGAGCAGCTTTTATTGTTTGAAGAAAAGGTGGAGTTCCGCCATCTTCGCGTGCTTCGATATCATCAACATATTTAAATTCTCCCCATGGGTTGGTCCAGTCAACAGTTCCTCCACCCGGGTTATCAGGAACCGGATTGTTATATAGCGCCGAGTTAAAAACTAAAACGCCGGAAGTGCCCGGTCCGCCAAGGAATTTATGCGGCGAAAACATTATTGCATCCAGCGCCATCATCGGGTCTTCAGGGTGCATATCAATTTTGACATAAGGGGCAGAAGCAGCAAAATCCACAAAACATATCCCGCCATATTCGTGCATCAGCTTTGCCATTTCATAATATGGAGTTGAAATACCGGTAACATTACTACATGCAGTGAAGCTTCCAATTTTCATTTTTCTCGCTTTATACTTTTCAAGCGCTTTGCGAAGCTCTTCAATATCTACCAATAAATTATCGTCAGGTTTTAGTTGAATAACATCAGCAATAGTTTCGAACCAAGAGGTATGATTAGAGTGATGCTCCATGTGTGTAATAAAAACAACAGGTCGTTCCTCTTCTGGCAAAGAGGTAAGTACATCATTTTTTTTAAACGTCCGAAAACCAAGTATGCGTTGCAGTTTGTTAATCACTGTGGTCATACCTGAGCCTGCTGTTATAATAACATCACCGGGGCCGGCATTTACATGCTCTTTTATCTTTTTATGAGCCAGATGATAAGCGTTTGTCATCAGAGTTCCTGTTTCGCTTGTTTCGGTATGGGTGTTTCCTACAAAAGGTCCAAAAGTATTAATCATCTTATCCTCTATTGTTCTGTAAAGACGCCCGCTGGCAATCCAATCGCCATAAACAATTTTTTGCTGGCCAAATGGGGAAATAAAGGTCTGGTCAATTCCAATAATATTTTCCCGAAAAGGTTTGAAGTATTGCTCCAATGGATTCATTTTACAATAAATTTGATTTCGATCGAGATTACAACTCTAAAATAATCTGACAAAAATAGATATTCCAATATTAAGAAATTGTACAATTAAGGATAAAAGGCTCTTTTCACTAAATTTAAGATTTATTAAATCCAGATGACTTATATTGCCAATGTATTTAAGTTTTGACTGGTGTGTAATGGATAAAAACAAAAAAGGCCATTTCAGTAACGAAACAGCCTTTTTATTTTTTTATTATTAATTATTTAGCGTGCATATTTAAAATTTTTGCCAAGATAACTGCCTGCCACTCCTAATTGTTCTTCAATTCTAAGCAACTGGTTGTATTTTGCAATCCTATCAGTCCGGCTAGCTGATCCTGTTTTGATCTGACCTGTGTTTAGTGCAACAGCGAGATCGGCAATCGTTGTATCTTCAGTTTCGCCAGAGCGGTGGCTTATAACGGCGGTATATGCGTTGCGATAAGCGAGATTGACAGCTTGAATAGTTTCGGTAAGAGTACCAATCTGATTTACTTTCACTAAAATAGAGTTTGCTACTCCCTGGTCAATTCCCTGTTGCAAACGTTGAGTATTGGTAACAAAAACATCATCACCTACCAATTGTATCTTTGCTCCCATCTTTTCTGTCATCAGCTTCCAGCCTGCCCAATCGTCTTCTGCCATTCCATCTTCGATAGAGATAATCGGATATTTTTTCACCCAATTGTTCCAATAATCAACTAATTGAGCTGGGGTAAGTTTCTCTCCGGTTGACCATTTAAGATGATATACATTCTCTTCGGGGATGTAAAACTCCGACGCAGCTATGTCTAAGGCAAGGAAAACATCCACACCGGGTTTGTAACCAGCCTTTTCGATGGCTTGAAGTATTACGGTTATGGCTTCTTCATTGGATTTAAGATTTGGAGCAAAACCACCTTCGTCGCCCACGTTTGTTGAATAACCACTTTTCTTCAAAACACTTTTCAGGTTATGAAACACTTCGGTACCCATGCGCAATGCTTCAGCAAAATTTGGTGCCCCAACAGGCATGATCATAAACTCCTGAAAATCGATACTATTATCAGCGTGTGAACCACCATTTAGGATGTTCATCATTGGGATCGGCAGAGTGTAAGCTCCTGTGCCTCCAATATAGCGATAGAGTGTTTGATTCGTTTCGGTTGCTCCTGCATAAGCACATGCCAAAGATACTCCAAGCATAGCATTTGCACCCAGAACAGCTTTATTGGGTGTGCCATCCAGCTCTATCATTTTTTTATCAATCTCAATTTGATCGGTTACAAAAAACCCTTGCAACTCATCATTAAGAATTGTGTTTACATTATTTACAGCTTTCAACACACCTTTACCCATATAACAGCTTTTATCGCCATCGCGCAATTCAACAGCTTCATGTGTTCCGGTGGATGCGCCTGAAGGAATAGCAGCACGGCCTACTACTCCATTTTCTGTTAATACCTCAACCTCAATAGTTGGATTCCCTCTTGAATCGAGAATTTGTCTAGCGTGGATATTAATTATTGTACTCATATTAAATTATTAATGGTTAATATCTAAATTAAGATAGACAAAGCTTAGTTTTTAAGCTTTATCCATTTCGGTTATCAAAAAAATAAGGATTTTATGCTTCTTTTTCTTTGCTCGGTGATTCAGTGTCTTCAGTGTCTTTTTGCGAGTCCTGACTTTCAGCGATTTTATCGTCAACAGGCAGCTTGGAGGTTTGTGTTTCATCCGGTGTCTCATCAACTTGCTCTTCAACAATTTTGTCGTCAACACGCGGTTCTGGGGTTTGTATTTCTTCCGGTGTCTCATCAACTTGCTGTTCAACAATCATCTCTGGCTGTTCGACTTCAGTTTTTGTAGCCTCTTCCACAGCCGGTGCGGCGGCTTGATCCTTTCTTGTTTTGCCCGAGCCTCTTCTTCTTCGGCGGCCTCCCTTATCTGCTGATATGCTTTCTTTAGCTAAATATACATCGTTGAAATCAACCAGTTCCATCATACACATATCGGCATTATCGCCAAGTCTGAAATCAGTTTTTATAATACGTGTATATCCGCCTGGGCGGTCGGCAATTTTTGGAGATATCTCTCTAAAGAGTTCAGTAACTGCCTCTTTATTTTGCAAATAACTAAAAACAACTCTTCTTGAGTGTGTGGTATCCTCTTTTGATTTTGTAAGCAGAGGTTCTACGTAAGCTCTAAGCGCTTTTGCTTTTGTAACAGTAGTATTTATTCGCTTATGCAATATAAGGGACACAGCCATATTAGAAAGCATCGCATTACGATGGCTGCTTGTTCTGCTTAATTGATTATAAGTTTTACGATGTCTCATTTTACGATTACTTCTTGTCTAATTTATATTTCGCTACATTCATTCCAAATTCAAGATTTTTAGATTCAAAAAGCTCCTCTATTTCAGCGAGAGATTTCTTTCCAAAATTCCTGAATTTTAGCAGGTCGTTTTTATTAAAAGTTACCAATTCACCAAGTGTTTCAATATCAGCAGCTTTCAAGCAGTTTAAAGCTCTGACGGAAAGATTCAGGTCAACTAGTTTAGTTTTAAGTACTTGTCGAATACTTAGCGCAGTTTCATCAAATTCTTCAGTCACGGATTTATCTTCTTTTTCCATGGCAATTCTTTCGTCTGAGAAAAGCATAAAGTGGATTATAAGTATCCGTGCAGCTTCTTTTAATGCATCTTTCGGGTGGATTGACCCATCAGTAATAATTTCTAATAGGAGTTTTTCATAGTCGGTTTTTTGTTCAACTCGATAGTCCTCCACATTATATTTTACATTTACAATTGGGGTATGTATTGAGTCTATGGCAATTGTACCTAATGGTAATGGCGAATTTAATAGTTTATTTTCTTCCGCCGGCACATACCCTCTTCCTTTATTTATGGTCATATCCATCGTCAAAGTAACCGATGGATCCATATTGCATAGTACCAAATCAGGATTCAACACTTGAAACACAGATAGATATTTATTTAAATCACCTGCTTTAAATACTTCCTGATCTTTGATAACTATTTTTACACTTTCTGAGTCTTCTTGTTCAATAAGCCGTTTAAAGCGTATTTGTTTTAGGTTAAGTACTATTTCTACCACATCTTCTACCACGCCTTTTATGGTAGAAAACTCCTGATCCACTCCTTCAATTTTAATAGTGGTTATTGCAAATCCTTCAAGCGAGGATAATAAAATCCTGCGTAAAGCATTGCCAATAGTAATTCCAAATCCGGGTTCCAAGGGACGAAATTCAAACTTACCTTTGTAATTGCTCGATTCGAGCATGATTACTTTTTCGGGCTTTTGAAATGCTAATATTGCCATAATAAAACCTTTTAGGTTGCAAATAATTAAAAGATACTATTTAGAATAGAGCTCAACAATGATCTGCTCGTTTATATTTTCAGGAATCTCATCTCTTTGCGGGTAGTTAAGCACTTTCCCCGTCATTTTTTCTTCATCCCACTCAAGCCATGGTAACAATGAGTGGCGTGAAGCAATTGTATTGTTTATTACTTCTAATGATTTTGATCTTTCCCTAACACCAACGCTAAATCCGGGTTTCACATGAAATGACGGCACATTTACCACTTCACCGTTTACCACAATATGGCAATGTGAAACCAACTGGCGAGCGGCAGCGCGTGTAGGAGCTATGCCAAGCCGGTAAACAACATTGTCGAGGCGGGTTTCGATAAACTGAAGTAACACCTCACCAGTAACTCCCTGCTTTCGGCTTGCCTTTTCGAAAGTGTTGCGAAACTGGCGCTCGAGTATCCCATAAGTATATTTAGCTTTTTGTTTTTCGGCCAACTGAATACCATATTCCGTTGGTTTTTTACGTTTTTTATTTAATCCATGCTGTCCTGGAGGATAATTTTTCTTTTCAAAAGATTTATCCGGTCCATAGATCGGTTCTCCGAATTTTCTTGAAATCTTGGTTTTAGGCCCAATATATCTTGCCATTTTATCTCAAATTTTATTTTTATTCAATGATTTATTATACTCTTCTTCGTTTTGGCGGTCGGCATCCGTTATGAGGTAATGGGGTGATATCATTTATTTCAAGTACCTCAATACCGGACGAATGAATTGTACGGATTGCTGATTCTCTTCCGGAGCCGGGTCCTTTTACATAAACTTTTACTTTGCGCAAACCAAGGTCATAAGCTGTCTTTGAGCAATCTTCGGCTGCTGTTTGTGCAGCATAAGGGGTATTTTTTTTCGATCCTCTGAATCCCATTTTTCCTGCTGATGACCATGAGATAACCTGCCCTTCATTATTGGCAAGAGTTACTAAAATATTGTTAAAAGAAGCGCTGATATAGGCTTTCCCGATAGGATCAACCTTAACAACCCTTTTTTTTGTGGTTTTACTTGTTTTTGATTTTGCCATATTATTGATTTCTTGTTGACTTAATTATAATTAAACTACCAATAAAATGTTGGTATTTCAATTTTAACCTTTCGGTGCTTTCTTTTTATTAGCAACGGTCTTTTTGCGGCCTTTACGTGTTCGGGCATTATTTTTTGTTGATTGCCCTCTAACCGGCAAACCGATACGGTGACGTATTCCTCGATAACTACCGATATCCATCAAACGTTTAATGTTCATCTGTGTCTCGGAGCGAAGCGCACCTTCCACTTTGTATTCATCGCTGATCAGCGCACGGATGTTAGTTTGCTCTTCGTCCGACCAATCCTGCACTTTCTTATTTACATCCACACCAACTCTATCGAGTATCTCCTGTGCAAGGTTAGGACCGATACCATGAATATATGTCAGACCAACTACACCGCGTTTATTCTTTGGTAAGTCAATACCTGCAATACGTGCCATAGTAATTTATCTCTTTAATTAATTTATTAACCTTGTCTTTGTTTGTACTTTGGATTCTTTTTATTAATCACGTACAACCTTCCTTTTCGACGGACAATCTTGCAGTCCGGCGTTCTTGTTTTCACTGATGCTCTTACTTTCATCGCTATCAATTATTTATATCTGAATGTAATCCGTCCTTTTGATAAGTCATAAGGCGACATAGCAACCTGAACGCGGTCGCCAGGGAGAATTTTTATGTAATGCATCCTCATCTTGCCCGATATGTGCGCAATGATGACATGTCCATTTTCTAATTCGACCCTGAACATAGCATTTCCCAGCGATTCTATCACCGTGCCGTCTTGTTCTATAAGTGGCTGTTTGGCCATTCGTTTTAAATAGTTATGTTTAAAATACTAAAATTTGTAACTTCTTCAATAAAATCAAATGTTGATAAAACATCAGCCTTATCTTTTCTAACAACTACATTGTGTTCGTAATGTGCTGACGGAAGATGATCTTTTGTTTTAATCGTCCAGCCATCGCTTTTCTGATACACATCTTTAACTCCCAGATTAATCATTGGCTCAATTGCTAATACCATTCCGGCACGCAATTCCTTTCCATATCCTCTTTTTCCATAGTTTGGCACTTCTGGTTTCTCATGAAGGTTTTTTCCAAGCCCATGCCCAACCAAATCTCTAACTACCGAATAGCCAAAACCTTCAACATACTCTTGAATTGCAAAACCGATATCTCCGATACGATTACCTCCGATAGCAACATCAATTGCCTTGTAAAGCGATTCAAGGGTTCGTTTCATCAACATCAATATCTCTTTCTTCACTTCACCCACTGGGAATGTATAAGCTGAATCCCCAAAATAGCCATTTTTTTTCACTCCGCAGTCAATAGAAACGATATCGCCATCTTTCAAAACATAATCGCTTGGGATACCATGAACTACAACTTCATTAACTGATGTACACAGCGTTCCTGGGAAGCCATGATATCCTTTAAAACCAGGTATAGCATCATGATCTCTGATAAACTCCTCAGCAACTTTGTCAAGTTTATTAGTAGTTACTCCGGGTTTGATCAATTTAGCTACTTCCGCAAGCGTTTTACCAACAAGCAAAGAACTTTCTCGTATTAATTCAATCTCCTCTTCAGATTTAATAAGAACCATTATCAATATTTTTTTCAGGGATTTCAGTTTATTATCCTGATCTCCCTTTAATTCGGCCTGATTTTGTTAATCCGTCATAGTGACGCATTAACAAATGGCTGTTTATTTGATCTAATGTATCAAGTACCACTCCCACCAAAATCAATAGAGAGGTACCTCCGTAAAATCCTGCAAACTGCTGGCTTACACCAGCAATACCAACAAATGCCGGCATGATAGCTACCAATCCCAAAAAAATTGAGCCCGGGAAGGTAATTCGCGACATTACGTTATCAATAAATTCAGCAGTTTTCTTCCCTGGCTTAATACCGGGAATAAAACCTCCGTTTTTCTTCATATCATCCGCCATCTGATTAGGATTAACAGTGATGGCAGTATAAAAATAAGTAAAGGCAACGATCATTATAAAAAAGGTAAAATTATACCAAAACCCGGTATAATTTGTAAATGCCGAAGCAAAGCCTGTAAGAGCTTCACTTTGTGAATACTGTGCAATGGTGAGTGGAAGAAACATAATTGCTTGCGCAAAAATGATAGGCATAACGCCTGCAGCATTTACCTTTAATGGAATATACTGCCTTACCCCACCATATTGCTTATTGCCAACAACTCGTTTTGCATATTGTACAGGTATTCTTCGTGTTCCCTGTACCAAAAGGATTGTAAGAAGAATAACTCCTACGAGAACGATTATCTCAACGATGAAGATAATTAGACCGCCGCCCTGCTCCTCTAATCTTGAAACAAACTCAGCAAACAGTGCAAATGGCAGTCTGGCAATAATACCAATCATAATGATAAGCGAAATACCATTGCCAATTCCTTTGTCTGTTATCTTCTCACCAAGCCACATAATAAACATTGATCCCGCGGTAAGCATGATTATTGAAGAAATACCGAAAAACGAGAATATCGAATGAGATGTAGTAGTTGGATCGAATGGATAAATTGCTTCCGGTGGGAGATTAATTACCAAATTGGCAATATAGGCAGGCGACTGGAATATCAAAATAATAACTGTAAGCCATCTTGTGATCTGATTTATCTTCTTACGTCCGCTTTCACCCTCTTTTTGCAATCGTTGAAAATAGGGTATTGCCATCCCTAACAACTGAACTACGATGGATGCGGAGATGTATGGCATGATTCCCAATGCAAAGATAGAGGCATTGGAAAAAGCTCCTCCCGAAAACATGTTTAACAAACCCAACAACCCAGATGACGCCTGCTGTTGAAGGGCGCTAAGCATTGCCGGATCAACTCCCGGCAGCACAACAAATGACCCAAGACGATAGAGAAGAATAATTCCTATAGTATAGGCAATTCGAGTTCTAAGGTCCTCGATCTTGTAAATGTTTTTTATGGTCTCTATAAATCTTTTCATTCAGAATTAAATTTTTGTTGCAACGCCTCCTTTATCTTCGATGGCTTGTTGCGCTGTTTTGGAAAAAGCATGTACTGTAACTTGAATGGCTGACTTTAGCTTGCCTCTACCCAATACTTTGATCAGATCCTTCTTTTGGGCAAGGCCATGATCAATTAGGACTTCAAGATTAAACACATTTATATTTTTTTCGTCAACAAGCTTTTGCAGTGCATCAAGGTTAATTCCTCGATACTCTATCCGATTTATGTTTTTGAAACCGCCTTTGGGGACTCTGCGATACAATGGCATCTGTCCACCCTCGAAGCCTGCTTTTGACTTATAGCCAGACCTTGATTTAGCGCCTTTGTGGCCTTTTGTAGAAGTTCCGCCTCTACCCGATCCCTCACCTCGGCCTATTCTTTTTCTGCTTTTTACTGAACCTTTAGCAGGTGTTAGATTTGATAAATCCATCATTATTAAACTATTTTCAAAGTTTATAATTTTTCAACCTCCAATAAATGTTTCACTTTTTCAACCATTCCTAATATCTGAGGGGTTGATTCGTGTTCTACTACTTTATTCATCTTAGTAAGACCAAGGGCCTGTAAAGTCAATTTTTGACCTTTCGTCCGGCCTATACCGCTTCTCACCAATTTTATTTTTATCTTGCTCATTTTCTGCTTCTTTTAACCATTAAACACTTTATCCAAGCTGATGCCTCTCACCTGTGCCACAGAATATGGATCGCGCATCTTCATCAAAGCGTCAATAGTAGCTTTAACCATACTGTGTGGATTGGACGAGCCTTTTGATTTTGCAAGGACATCTTTCACGCCAGCGCTCTCCAACACAGCACGCATCGCTCCACCGGCAATCAGTCCGGTACCGGCAGCAGCCGGTTTCATAAAGACCCTTGCACCACTAAATTTCCCTATACCTTCATGAGGCACGGTACCATTTATAATAGGCACACTGATAAGGTTTTTCTTTGCATCATCAATTCCCTTTGCGATAGCAGCAGTAACCTCTTTAGCTTTTCCCAAGCCGTAGCCTACTACGCCTTGTTCATTTCCGACCACTACAATGGCTGAAAAACTGAACGTACGGCCTCCTTTGGTTACTTTAGTAACTCTCTGAATGTGTACAAGCCTGTCTTTAAATTCGATTTCGCTTGACTTAACTCTCTTTACATTTACGTTTGCCATAATTTTAGTTAAAATTTAAGACCCGCTTCTCTTGCTGCATCGGCGAGAGTTTTTACACGGCCATGATATAAATATCCATTTCTGTCAAAAACCACTGTTTCAATACCAGCATCGGCAGCCTTTTGGGCAATAAGCGCCCCAACACGCTTAGCCTGTTCCATTTTGGTCATTTTTTCTTTTTCAAAATCTTTTCCCAAAGAGGAAGCTGAAACCAAGGTTTTTTGGTTCAAATCATCAATCAACTGAATATAAATCTCTTTGTTACTCCTAAATACGGTCATTCTGGGTTTTGTGGATGAACCAATAATTCTCTTTCTGATCCGCATCTTGATCCTATTTCTTCTGAATTTCTTTTTGTCTTTAATTGTCATTTTCTCAATGGGTTTTATCTATTGATAAACTTGTTTATTTCAATTTTTATTTAGCTGAAGTCTTACCGGATTTACGTTTAATCTCTTCACCGACAAATTTAAGACCTTTGCCTTTATAAGGTTCTGGTTTAAGTAACGACCGCAATTTTGCAGCAACCTGTCCTATCAATTGCTTATCGTGCGATGTTAATGTTATAATCGGATTTTTACCTCTATCAGTAACAGCCTCAACTTTAACTTCATCGGGCATAATAACCATAACACTATGTGAAAAGCCCAGCGATAGTTCGAGCGCTTTACCAGTATGGGTAGCTTTGTAACCCACTCCGACTAATTCCTGTTTAATCTGATATCCTTTTGACACTCCGTGAACCATATTGGCAATAAGTGTACGATAGAGACCGTGCATTGCTTTATGTCTTTTTTGTTCGGTTGGACGTTTGACGCTAAGCGTTCCATTTTCGATCTCTATTGTCATATCGGGATGAACCTGCTGCTGGAGCGACCCAAGGGCGCCTTTTACAGTAACAAGATTTTTGTCTGATACTTTAATCTCTACGCCTGCAGGAATCGTTATCGGTAATTTTCCTATTCGTGACATTTCTTCTCCTTTTTTAACTGATATAACAAACGACTTCGCCGCCTACTCTTAATTTTTTAGCTTCTTTGTCAGTCATCAAGCCTTGCGAGGTGCTGATGATTGCAATTCCCAATCCGTTAAGTACTCGTGGAAGTTCATCCACACCAACGAATTTGCGAAGTCCCGGACGGCTAACTCTCTTAATAGAGTTGATGGCCGAAAGTTTACTAACCGGATGATATTTTAATGCGATCTTTATCGTTGCAGGAAACTTATCATCTTCAAACTTGTAGTTAAGGATATATCCTTTTTCAAAAAGTATTTTGGTTATCTCCTTTTTCATTTTCGACGAAGGGACTTCTACGATGCGATGTCCAGCCATTATGGCATTTCTTATTCGTGTGAGATAATCTGCAATGGGATCAGTTAACATATTTCCTTAATTAATTATTTATTTTCAAATTCTATTTTACCAACTTGCTTTTTTCACACCTGGGATAAGTCCTTTAAGCGCCATTTCGCGAAAATTAATACGTGAGATTCCGAAATGCCTCATATAACCTTTTGGTCTTCCAGTAATTTGACAACGATTGTGAAGTCGTACTGGAGAGGCGTTTTTCGGTAATTTTTGTAGCGCCTGATAATCACCAGCTTGCTTTAAGGCTGTACGCTTTTCGGCATACTTGTCAACAAGCATTTGTCTTTTGACTTCCCTGGCTTTCATTGATTCTTTTGCCATAGATCAGATCTTATTGTTGATTTTTAAATGGTAATCCAAACTCTTTTAATAAAGCATGCGCTTCTCTATCATTATCCGCAGATGTTACAAAAGTAATATCCATTCCATTGATTTTATTCACCTTATCAATATTGATTTCGGGAAATATAATTTGCTCACTTATGCCTAATGTATAATTTCCCCGACCATCAAATCCTTTATCGCTAATTCCTCTGAAGTCTCTAACGCGTGGTATTGCAACGGAAATCAAACGGTCTAAAAACTCGAACATCTGGTTGCCGCGCAAAGTAACTTTCACGCCAATAGGCATTCCACGTCTTAATTTAAAATTAGAGATATCTTTTTTCGATTTTGTAACCACAGCTTTCTGGCCGGTTATCAAAGTCATCTCTGATACCCCAAATTCAATAAGTTTCTTGTCGGCAATAGCATCTCCAAGTCCCTGATTTACCACTATTTTAAGCAGCCTAGGCACCTGCATAGGATTTTTAAATTCAAACTGCTTTATCAAAGCAGGATGAATTTCATTATTAAATTTTTCCTTAAGTCTTGGTACGTAACTCATTATCTAATTACCTCCCCTGATTTTTTAGAATAGCGAACCAGTTTATTTTTTTTCTCATCTAACTTACGACCAATACGTGTAGCTTTACCTGTGTTATCAACTACCATCAAATTTGATACATGAATTGGCGAAGCCTTCTTAATAATGCCTCCTTGAGGGTTTTCTTTATTCGGTTTCGTATGTTTACTAACCATTTTTACACCTTCAACTATGGCTGTTTGTTTATCGGGTTCAACAACTAAGACTTTTCCTTTAAGTCCTTTTGAATCGCCCGTGAGAACTAAAACGTTGTCACCTTTTTTAATATGAAGTTTTTGCTTTTTCATCTTCTTATAAATTTAGAGTACTTCTGGTGCAAGTGAAACGATTTTCATATATTGTTTTTCTCGCAATTCCCTTGCTACAGGGCCAAAGATACGGGTTCCAAACATCTCGCCGGCATTATTCAGCAATACTACTGCATTGTCGTCAAATCTAATATAACTACCGTCAGGTCTGCGAATCTCTTTTTTTGTCCGTACAATAACTGCTTTGGACACGGTGCCTTTCTTAATGTTCCCGGCAGGGATAGCGCTTTTGACGCTAACGATAATAATATCGCCAATGGATGCATAGCGCCGACGTGTACCGCCAAGAAGACTAATACATTGTACGGTTTTGGCGCCGCTGTTATCAGCAACTAATAATCTTGTTTCTTTCTGTATCATGACTATTTAGCCCTTTCAATGATTTCTGTTAATCTCCAACATTTATTTTTGCTCAATGGTCTGGTTTCCATTATACGTACTTTATCGCCGATATTACATTCATTCTTTTCATCATGGGCCATAAACTTCGTACTTTTACGAATAAACTTTCCGTAAATGGGGTGTTTTACCTTTCGATCAACCTGAACGACGATAGTTTTTTCCATCTTATTGCTTACAACCAGTCCCATTCTTTCTTTACGCAAAGGTCTTGTTATTTTATCTTCCATTGTATTTTACTATTATAATTTTCCTTCAAGTTGTCTTTTTCTAATTTCCGTTTTTAGTCGTGCAACTGTTCTACGATAGTAGGTGATTTTCTTAGGGTTTTCCAAATCAGATACTGCATGATTTAGTCTTAATCTGGTAAGTTGTTTTTGTTCCCCTTCTAATCGTTCAAGTAAGTCATCGTTTGACAATTCTATGATAACACTCTGTTTCATTGCTGTTTAGTATTATTCAACGTAATCTTTTCTAACGATAAATTTCGTGGTTATCGGTAATTTTTGTGCTGCAAGCCTAAGTGCTTCTTTTGCTACTTCTAATGGCACCCCATCCGCTTCAAATAAAATACGACCTGGGGTTACGGGAGCCACAAAATATTCTGGCGCACCTTTTCCTTTACCCATACGTACCTCTGCAGGTTTTTTAGTAACAGGCTTATCTGGAAATATCTTAATCCATATTTGCCCTTCACGTTTCATGTAACGGGTAACCGCCTGACGGGCAGCTTCAATCTGACGTCCGGTAATCCATGCTTCTTCCAGCGCTTTAATACCGAAAGAACCAAACGCCAACTCATGGCCTCTTTGGGCATTTCCTTTCATTTTGCCCTTTTGCTGCTTTCTGTATTTGCTTTTCTTTGGCTGTAACATTATTTCTAAGTTTTTCTATTTTCAGCTATACAATTTATTTTCTCTCATTAAAACGTTGTTTCGATCTTACACGACGGCCAGCGCCTTGTGGCATTGCCCCCCCCGAACCTCTTGTTCTCTTTTCAGAACCTGGCATAGGCACAATGTCCACTTTTTCAAATATCTCACCTTTACAAATCCATACTTTTATTCCAATCCTTCCATAGGTAGTATGAGCTTCGGCGTGTGCGTAATCTATATCTGCCCTAAGTGTATGCAGAGGCGTACGACCTTCTTTATACATCTCACGTCGAGCCATTTCGGCGCCACCCAACCTTCCACTTATCAACACCTTTATACCTTCAGCTCCAATACGCATGGTGGAGGCAATGGCAGTTTTTATGGCTCTACGAAACGAAATACGACCTTCGATCTGTCGGGCAATATTGTTGGCAACAAGATAGGCATCAAGCTCAGGACGTTTAATCTCTGTAATATTGATTTGCATCTCTTTACCTGTAAGTTTTTTCAATTCCTCTTTCAACTTATCAACCTCCTGCCCGCCTTTTCCAATAATAATACCCGGCCTGGCTGTATGAATGGTAACAGTAACAAGTTTTAGAGTACGTTCTATTTGAATCTTTGAGACTCCAGCTTTTGATAAACGGGCAAATAGATATTTTCTAATTTTATCGTCCTCAACGAGCTTTTCGCCAAAGTTTTTACCACCATACCAGTTGGAATCCCATCCTTTGATGATACCTAACCTAAGACCTATTGGATTAGTTTTTTGTCCCATTAAATATTGAAATATTGATGATTACTTTTTTTTTATTAATTATTAATCGCTTCTTCAAATTCTGGCTTAACTAAGCTATCAAGGATGAGGGTAACATGATTTGAACGTTTCCTGATCCTGTGGGCGCGTCCTTGAGGGGCAGGCCTGATACGTTTTAGCTGTCGTGCACTATCAACCATAATTGATTTTACAAACAAATTGCTCTCTTCCATCCTTACACCCTCATTTTTCTCCTGCCAATTAGCTATAGCAGATAACAAGAGTTTGTATAATCTTTCGGATGCTTCTTTTTGTGTATACTTTAATATGTTAAGAGCTGATTCAACATCCTTACCTCTGATAAGGTCGGCAACAAGTCTCATTTTACGAGGCGATGTCGGGCAATTGGACAACTTAGCGATGTAAAGAGTCTTCCTTGCCAATTTACGCTCTTCTGCCATTTTATGTTTTCGTGTACCCATGATTATTTTGCTTTATTTCCTTCCTTTATCCTTTTTACCTGCATGACCTCTAAACTGACGAGTTGGTGCAAACTCACCCAGTTTATGACCTACCATATTTTCGGTTACATAAACGGGGATGAATTTATTACCATTATGGACAGCAATGGTCAAACCCACAAAATCCGGAGAGATGATTGATGCTCTTGACCAAGTTTTAATCACACTCTTCTTCTTTGATTCCTGTGCATCTAAAACCTTTTTCTCCAGTTTATAATAAATATATGGTCCTTTTTTTAACGAACGACTCATCTTATCTTCAGTTTAAGAATTATTTTTTACGTCTTTCAATAATATATTTGTTTGAAGCTTTTTTCTTGTATCTGGTTTTATAACCCTTTGCAGGCAATCCTTTTCTCGATCTTGGGATACCGCCAGATGCTTTTCCTTCGCCTCCGCCCATTGGGTGGTCAACCGGGTTCATCACAACGCCTCTGGTTCGTGGCCTTCTTCCTAACCAACGACTACGTCCTGCTTTGGCGGAAATCTCCTGGTTATGATCTTGATTCGAAATAGTTCCAATAGTAGCTTTGCAAGTTTGCAATATCATTCTCGTTTCTCCCGAAGGGAATTTAAGGATTGCATATTTACCGTCTCTTGACATTAGCTGTGCATAAGAACCAGCGCTACGGGCAATTTTTCCACCTTGCCCCGGACGAAGCTCAATGTTATGAATGAGTGTTCCGAATGGAATTTCACTCAGATAAAGGGAATTTCCAATATCGGGCGAAGCGCCAAAACCAGACATTATGGTTTGACCTACTTTAATGCCGTTTGGAGCTAAAATATATCTTTTTTCTCCATCGGAATATAGAACTAATGCAATGCGGGCGCTACGATTTGGATCATATTCCACAGTCAACACTTCGGCAGCCATGCCCTCTTTATCACGCTTAAAATCAATGACACGATATTTCTGTTTATGGCCTCCGCCAATATATCGCATAGTCATCCTACCCTGATTATTCCTGCCTCCTGACTTTTTTAGCGGCTCAAGTAAGCTTCTCTCTGGTTTATCAGTAGTAATATCATCAAACGCACTAATAAGTTTAAAGCGCTGACTGGATGTTGTCGGTTTAAATTTTCTTAGAGCCATTTATCTTAAATATTGCTGTAAAAATCAATTTTTTCTCCTTTAGCTACGGTAACAATAGCCTTTTTTACTTTTGCAGTCCTGCCAACAATTATTCCTGACTTAGTGTTTCTCGACATTCTTTTGCCAGAATTTATAATTGTGTTAACAGCATCAACCTTTACTCCGTATAGATCTTCAACTGCCTTTTTAATCTGCAATTTATTGGCGCTTTTATGCACAATAAATCCATATCGGTTAAGCTTTTCGCCCAACTCGGTCATCTTTTCCGTAATTATCGGTTTAATTAAAATATCCATTATTATTCTCCTCTGTTTTAGATAATTACTTCATTTAATTTGCAAACATCTCTTTTATGTCATTAAGAGAGCTTTCAAGTATTATAAGTTGTTTAGCCTTTAATACTTCATAAGTATTTAGGCTTTTTGCATCTAAATAGGTAATATTGCCAAGGTTACGGGTGGAGAGATAGATATTTCTATCAACGTTTGGTGTTAGCATCAAAACTCTCGTTTCGTTAACATTAAGAGATTTTAGGATAGCAAGGAAGTTTTTTGTCTTTGGAGTTTCGAAATTAAAATCCTCAACTATCATTATGTTTCCACTCTCTGCCTTATAACTCAGCGCTGATTTTCGCGCAAGTCGTTTCAACTTTTTATTAAGTTTAAAACGATATACCCTTGGTTGTGGCCCAAAAGTCCTACCACCGCTTCTGAAAATCGGATTTTTAATACTGCCGGCACGTGCTCCTCCGGTACCCTTCTGTCTTTTCAACTTGCGGGTGCTCCCGGCAACCTCACTTCTTTGTTTGGTGCTATGTGTTCCCTGACGCCTATTGGCCATTATTTGCTTTACATCCAAATAGATAGCGTGATCATTCGGAACAATACCAAAGATGTTATCATCAAGGGTTACTGTACGATCGGTTTTTTCACCATTTATTTTATATACTGTTAACTCCATCTTTCTACTATTAAAATTGATCCATTAGGTCCTGGAACTGCTCCTTTAATTAATAATAAATTCTTTTCTGGGATAATCTTCATGATTTTCAGGTTAATCATCTTGACACGCTTGTTACCCATCTGACCGGGTAAACATGTACCTTTGAAAACACGTGAAGGCGACGAAGAAGCTCCTATTGATCCAGGCGCCCTCAAACGGTTGTGCTGACCATGAGATGCATCGCCCGAACCCCTGAAATTATGCCTTTTTACAACGCCCTGAAAGCCTTTACCTTTCGATATCCCAACAACATCTATATACTCTCCTTCAACAAAAATATCAACGGTAATTTTTTCACCAAACTTTTTACGGTTTCCTTCTTCAAACCTGGTGAATTCCCTAACTATTCGTTTTGGGGTTATCCCTGCTTTTTTAAAATGACCAGCAATCGGCTTTGTTACATGTTTATCCTTAAGATCTTCATAAGCAAGTTGAAGAGCTTCATATCCATCTTTTTCTTTTGTTTTGATCTGTGTTACAATACATGGCCCAGCCTCGACGATAGTACAAGGAATATTTTTCCCATTCTCATCGAAAATTCCAGTCATTCCTATCTTTTTTCCAATTATTCCTGACATTATCCTTTATGATTTATGTTGTCAAATATAATGAATGCTCTCTATTTATCAAACCTTGATCTCAACTTCAACACCACTTGGAAGCTCAAGTTTCATCAATGCATCAATGGTTTTGGCAGTTGAGCTGTAAATATCAAGTAGTCTTTTGTAAGAAGAGACCTCAAACTGTTCTCTTGATTTTTTGTTTACAAAAGTCGCACGGTTCACTGTAAAGATCTTTTTGTTGGTTGGCAAAGGTATTGGACCGCTAACAACCGCTCCTGTAGTCTTTACTGTTTTAACAATCTTCTCGGCTGATTTATCAACCAAGTTATGATCGTATGATTTTAATTTAATTCTTATCCTTTGACTCACTGTAAATTATGATTAAATAATTTTATATTTTTTTTAAACTTTAACTATGTATCCTTTTATTTTGTACAAAACCTGTTCGAGCAGATCGGTTGGTAAATCGGCATAATGCGAAAACTCAAGGGTATAAAGCGCTCGGCCTTGTGTAAGAGAACGAAGTTGTGTAATATAACCGAACATTTCGGCCAATGGCACTTTAGCTCTTAAAACCTGAGCGTTATATTTGGATGAGACGTCCTCAATTTGTCCTCTCCGACGATTCAAATCGCTGCTCACCTCTCCTAAATACTGGTCGGGGGTAATAACCTCAAGCCGCATAACTGGCTCCATCAAAGTAAGGCTCATCATACGAGCAGCATTACGAAAACCAATTTTTGCAGCAATTTCAAAGGCAAGCGGATCGGAGTCAATCTGGTGAAACGAACCGCTTTTCAATACAACTTTCATGTTATATACCGAGAAACCAGCTAAGACTCCATTCATCATTGACATCTCAAAACCACGTTTTACAGCATTAATATACTCCTTCGGCAATATACCACCTTTGATTTCATCAACAAACTGTAAGCCTCTCATCTCTTTGTCATCCGCAGGACCTATTTCAAAGGTTATATCGGCAAATCTGCCTTTTCCACCAGTCTGATGTTTGTAAATTTCCTGATGAACAATAGTATTACAAAATGCCTCCTTATACGAAACCTGTGGTTTTCCCTGATTACATTCAATATTGTATTCTCGTCTCAATTCATCAAGTCTAACTTCTAAGTGAAGTTCTCCCATACCACTAATAATTGTCTGCCCGGTCTCTTCATCCACCCTAACTTTAAAAGTAGGGTCTTCTTCAGTAAGTTTTACTAAAGAGGCTTGAAGCTTTTCCACATCATCCTGTGTCTTTGGCTCAACAGCCATGTTGATAACAGGTTCAGGGAAACTTATCATATCCAGCAATATTGGATGCTGAATTGATGCTAAAGAATCACCGGTACGGATTTCTTTAAAACCAACTAAAGCGCAAATATTACCGGCTTCAACGGTTTCGATGGGCTGATATTTACTTGCATGTACCTGCATTAGCTTCGTAATGCGTTCTTTTCGGCCTGTATTTACGTTTAATACTTGTTCACCAAGTTTTACAAATCCAGAATAAACTCTGAGATAAGCAATCTTGCCAACATAAGGATCCGATTTGATTTTGAATGCCAATGCTGCAAAATCCTCATCACGATCAGGACGCCTGAATTCTTTCTTTTCCGTAAACGGGTTAATGCCTGATACAGGTGGCAATTCAACGGGATTTGGTAAAAATGCTACTATCGCATCAAGCAACGTCTGTATTCCTTTATTTCTAAATGCCGAACCACACAAAACGGGAGTGATTCTCATTTCAAGAGTAGCTTTACGAACGGTTGCAATTATCTCTTCCTTTGTTATCGAAGATGAGTCTTTAAGAAACTTTTCGAGCAGTTCGTCACTCTCTTCAGCCACACCTTCGATAAGTCGCATTCTATACTCATTTACTAAAGGTACAAGCTTGTCAGGTATTTCTACTTGTACTACTGAAGAACCATAATCCGACTCATCCCATAGAAATGCTTTATTAGCAATAAGGTCAACCACACCTGAAAAATTATCTTCCTCTCCTATTGGGATTTGTAGTGGGATTGGTGTAGCGCCTAATTTATCTCGTATCTGATTTATTACATTAAAGAAATCGGCTCCTGCACGATCCATTTTGTTGACAAAACTGATCCTTGGAACCATATATTTATCGGCCTGCCGCCATACAGCTTCCGACTGTGGTTCTACACCACCAACTGCGCAAAATACTGCTACGGCGCCATCGAGTACCCTTAGCGATCTTTCAACCTCTACAGTAAAATCAACATGACCTGGTGTATCAATAATATTAATCCTGTAAGGTTGATTATTAAAATTCCAATAAACGGTAGTTGCAGCAGCGCCTATTGTTATGCCTCGTTCCTGTTCCTGCGCCATGAAATCCATAGTGGCAGCGCCATCGTGCACCTCGCCAATTTTGTAATTGATGCCGGTATAATAGAGTATTCGCTCAGTAGTGGTGGTTTTACCAGCATCAATATGAGCCATAATACCTATATTCCTTGTATGTATTAAATCATTAAGCATCAATTACTTTACTTATTCAATGATAATTTAATATTTTAAAATCTGAAATGTGAGAAAGCCTTATTGGCTTCGGCCATTCTATGAATATCTTCTTTCCTTTTAAAAGCCCCGCCCTCTTCTTTGTAACCAGCCATTATCTCGGCGGCAAGTTTTTTACCCATAGACTTCTCATTTCGCTTACGGGCAAATTGTATCAAATTTTTCATACCGATTGACTGCTTACGGGAAGGCGGTATTTCTGTAGGAATCTGAAAAGTAGCGCCTCCTACCCTACGGCTTCTTACCTCTACAGAAGGGGTAACATTGGCAAGCGCCTTTCTCCAAACATCAAGGCCATTCTCTTTGAGCTTATCCTCAACAATGTCAATAGCTTCGTAAAAAATACTGTAAGCAGCCTCTTTTTTCCCGCAAAGCATCAGGTTGTTAACAAATTTGGTTACCTGTTGATCATTAAATCTGGGATCGGGCAGAATAATTCTCTTTTTTGGTTTCGCTTTCCTCATTTAAAAAACTATTACTAATGTATTAATTCAGTTTATTTCTGTTTTGGACGTTTAGCTCCATATTTCGATCTTCTCTGCTTACGGCCTTCGACGCCAGAGGTATCTAAGGCGCCTCTAATAATATGATATCTTACCCCTGGAAGGTCCTTAACACGTCCGCCACGGATCATTACAATAGAGTGCTCCTGAAGATTGTGCCCTTCACCCGGAATATAAGCGTTAACCTCTTTCCCATTGGTAAGCCTTACCCTTGCAACCTTACGCATTGCTGAGTTAGGTTTTTTAGGAGTAGTAGTGTAAACACGAACACAAACACCTCTGCGCTGTGGACAACTGTCCAAAGCCGGAGATTTACTCTTTGCAGTTAATCTTTTACGTCCTTTACGAACTAACTGTTGTATAGTCGGCATAATCAGACTTTTAATTTTAATTTCATTACATTAACCCCAAATTTTTGGGGGTGCAAAAGTATTAAATTATTAAACACACCAAGTGATTTTTAAAAAAAATCGCTTGTAAACTAATTAAAACACAAAATAAAACTCTCGGAAATAATTAAGGAGGGATATAAAAAGGTGAGGTGAAATGGCTTTTTTTTAAAACCATTAGAAACCTTTAACTACCTCATTTTATCAGGTTTCCTTAATATTTCTCTTCAAAAAACTAATAGCAAATCAATGCTAAATATTAAAAATCTCACTGAATTTGCGGGTGCAAAGGTACATCTATTTTTTGTTTTACAAATTATTACTAAAAAAAATCAAAATTATTATCCTTTTTTTGACCAACCCGGATCAAATGGCTAAAATCAGCACAATAAGATTTGCATGGAACAAAGACTAATGCTGAATAAAAAAAATGCCAGTTACACAATAACAAACCTTTTCTCGTTAGTTTTGCAACACGTTTCATCATATCTATCATTTCTTAACTGTGGATTTAACAAAACAAATAAGGGCTTTATCAAAACTTGGTGAAATACTCACAAATCCTGATCCTGAACATTTCAAACATGTTGCGACAGACCTTAATAAATTAAATGAAACTGTCAGACATGTTCACCACAATAACGGATGGTTCACTGAATCTAATGTAAGTTTTGCACTCAAAGCGCTGGGACGGTCTTTAAACATTTTTGATCTTGAAAAATGGACAAAAAAATATTCAAAAAGCCTCTTTGAACCTAAAAGAATAAATAAAATAGGGATAATTATGGCTGGCAATATCCCGCTTGTAGGTTTTCACGATTATATCTGCGGGCTCATTTCCGGGCACAAGATCAAAATAAAACTATCCTCAAACGACAATGTTCTGTTGCCATTGATACATACCCTTTTAGTGAAAATAGAACCTGATTTTAAAGATATGATTACATTTGAAGAGGGGACAATCTCTGATTTTGATGCAATTATAGCCACAGGAAGCAACAATACATCACGATATTTCGAATATTATTTTGGTAAATACCCCCACCTTATCCGAAAAAATCGTAATTCGGTGGCAGTACTGACAGGTGAAGAATCATTTGACGAATTGAAAGGGTTATGCGAAGATATCTTCAGATACTTTGGCCTCGGCTGCCGTAATGTTTCAAAACTCTTTGTGCCAGAAAATTACAACTTCAATAAGTTTTTTTTAGTTGCAAAAAATTTTGCTGATTTAATAAACCATAATAAATACAAGAATAATTACGATTACAACAAAGCAGTTTATTTAGTCAACAAAGTTACTCATCTCGACAATGGTTTTATCATTCTTAAAGAAGATGAAAAATTTAGCTCACCGGTAGCAGTTGTTTTTTATGAATATTACCAAAATATTGATCAGGTAAGTAAAATATTGATTACTAATAGCGAAAAAATACAATGTATCGTATCAACTGATCCAATTATTCGACATAAAATGAATGTAAAACCTGGAAAAACACAAGAACCAGCATTATGGGATTATGCAGATGATATTGATACTCTGGCATTTTTGCTTAATTTAAAATAAAATTTTACAATTTATCCTTGCAAAAAGATTAAAAATATTACTTTTGCAGCCCAAAATAAACATCAATTAAACATGAAAAAAGAGATTCATCCAAAAGAATACAGATTTGTTGTTTTTCAGGATATTTCTAATGGCTATGCATTCCTGAGCAAGTCAACCGCATTTAGTAAAGAGACCATCAAATGGGAAGATGGCAACGAGTATCCTCTCATTAAGCTCGAAATTTCGCACACTTCACATCCCTATTTTACAGGGAAAATGAAACTGGTTGATACCGCAGGACGTGTGGATAAGTTCTTAAACAGATACAAGAAACATTACCAAAGTAAAGAGTAAGAATAGCTATAGATAAAAAATCAAAAGATTGATAATAGCTCTCAAAACAATTGGGAGCTTTTTTGTTGCCATTAAGAAGATTATCAATCACTGATTGCTCCTATAAAGACAATAGTTTAACCTAAAAGACCTTTCTACTGATAAGCTTTGATTAAAAATTGGAAATTGGTAAAAAATCTTTAGTCAACTGATGATAAACTAACTAACAATCTAAGAGTTTAAAAGCTCTTTTGAGATCAATCTCACTTTTTCTTTGGATTGAATCAATACGCCTATTAAGATATCTATAATCGTTCATTATTCACTACATTGTATTATCGGCGGAGTAGAAAAAATTGATACCTTGAGTTGCGAAATTGTTCAAAAGCAGTTGGTAGATTATTTTTATACCCTCAGCCGATAAAAAAATAAATTTCATCCTTTTACAAAAATTCACATAAGAATAGATAAACAACAAGTAATTTACCTACATTTGCGAAAAAAAATTATGGTTTACATTTTATTCGACGATTCTTCCCGAAACAATCTTTTACCACTGACATTTACCAAGCCTATTGCTGATTTAAGAGTTGGGATAATGACCATTAGAGAAAAGTGGGAAACTTATCTTAAAGCAAAAACTTATAGCCTTACCGAAGATTACCTCAGCGAGAAATATCCTTTTAACTCATCGGATGAGACAATATTGATCAATGGATCTATCATACCCAACAAGGAATTAGTAAAAAAAATCAAACGTTTAGGTAAAAACGAATCCATAGTTAATGACAAAGAAGAGGTCATAGCTCAAAGAATTGATACTGGCGATTTCGGATCAGCTCCCTCCCAAAATAGTGAAAGTACCATAAGTCATCTTTACGAAGGCGATTGTTTGAAATTAAATTATCCATGGGATATTTTCACGTTCAATCATCAGGCCATCGAAATGGATTTTGATATGGCCGTAAAACAAGGGCACGACCAAAAGCTTAATTCCACAAATACGATAATTGGCAACGGTAAATTATTCGTTGACAAAAGCGCTGTTGTTAATGGAGCTATATTAAACACTTCCACTGGTCCAATTTTCATCGGAAAAAATGCTGAAGTGATGGAAGGCGCTAATATACGTGGTCCCTTTGCACTTTGTGAAGGCGGGGTTGTGAAAATGGGAGCAAAAATTTATGGCGCAACAACAATAGGCACCTTTTCCAAAGTTGGTGGCGAATGTAATAATGTGGTCATAGGAAACTACACCAATAAAGCTCACGATGGCTTTTTGGGCAATTCAGTATTGGGCGACTGGTGCAATATTGGCGCAGATACAAATTCATCGAACCTTAAAAATACTTACGATCAGGTAAAAGCATGGAATTATCCAGATCAAACATTTATACCAACCGGATTGCAGTTTTGCGGGCTTATCATGGGCGATCATTCAAAATGTGCCATAAATACAATGTTTAATACCGGTACAGTAGTAGGAGTTAATGCAAATATTTTTGGCGCCGGTTTCCAGAGAAATTTTATTGCTTCGTTCTCATGGGGTGGAACCGCAGGCTTTACTCATTACGATATAGATAAAGCAATAGAGGTGGCCAAACAAGTATTCAAACGCCGAAACATTGAATTTAACTCTGTTGAAGAGCAAATCCTACGCCATGTTTATAAGCTGACTAAACTTAACCGAAGACATTAAATTAACAAAGTTGAAAGAAACGGCTCTGAACACTGTTTTATCAAAATATTGCATTTGTTTACCAATAACCGAAAACCCTCTTTCTATTAAATATTCTCAAAATAATAGTATTCCATCATTTATCACTAAAAACATTAATTCATTTTTCTTGTTACTTTTTTGACAGTGGGCTTGTTTCTGCCGAATCTTTAAATTTTTATTTGATAATTTGACACGCAAATATTTATGTTTGGAATTTCTGACAAAGACGCCATTCTTCTCAGTGATATAGCTGAAGGTGAAACTGAATTTATCCCGCTTCTTTCGCAGGAAGATGAAGAGATTATCAATTCTGAGGAACTTCCTGAAACGCTTCCTATTCTTCCTTTACGAAACACAGTACTATTCCCGGGTGTAGTTATTCCGATAACCGTTGGGCGTGATAAATCTATACGACTGGTTAGAGAATATTACAACAAGAAAAAATCAATCGGCGTAATTGCTCAAAAACAATCGGAAACAGAAGACCCTACCCCTGATGATCTTTTTACAATAGGTACTGTTGCCACAATAATCAAAGTATTGCAAATGCCTGATGGTAACACCACGGTCATAATACAGGGCAAAAAAAGATTTAGACTTGATGAGATGATTTCGCAAGAGCCTTATTTCCTTGCAAGAATATCACCCTTTGAACCTACCGAGATAAAGGTAACACACGACAAAAGTTTTCAAGCTCTCATTTCATCGCTGAAGGATCTGGCTATAAAGATTATTAATATTTCGCCCAACATCCCGAGCGAAGGAGCTTTTGCTATAAAGAACATTGAAAGCCCAGTCTTTTTGGTCAACTTCATCTCGAGCAACCTCAACATTTCAGCAGCCGACAAACAAACGTTTCTTGAAATTTCGGATATTACACAACGTGCTACAAAAGTGTTGGCAGCCTTGAGTAAAGAGCTGCAAATGCTCGAATTAAAAAACCAGATTCAGGATAAAGTTAAACTTGAATTAGATAAACAACATAGGGATTACATCCTTAACCAGCAGTTAAAAACAATTCAAGAAGAACTTGGCGGCTCAGGGCACATGCAACAAATTGAAGAATTGAAAAATCTGGCAAAGCAAAAAAAATGGAGCAAAGATGTTCAGGAAGTCTTTGATAAAGAGGTAAACAAGCTTAACCGAATAAATCCAAACTCAATGGATTACTCCATCCAGGTAAATTATTTGGAGACCTTAGTTGAATTACCTTGGAATGAATTTACAGAAGATAATTTTGATCTTTCGAATGCACAAAAAGTTCTTGATAAAGATCATTTTGGCCTTGAAAAGGTAAAAGAAAGAATTATCGAATACATGGCTGTTCTTAAGTTAAAAAAGGACATGAAATCACCAATTATTTGCCTAACTGGGCCTCCTGGCGTCGGGAAGACATCGTTGGGCAAATCTATTGCTAACGCTTTAGGCCGAAAATACATAAGAATGTCGTTAGGCGGGCTGAGAGACGAAGCTGAAATCAGAGGTCATCGAAAAACCTATATCGGAGCTATGCCCGGACGTATTATCCAAAGCATAAAAAAGGCTAAATCATCAAATCCTGTTTTTGTTTTAGATGAAATTGACAAAGTTATCGGCGCCAACATAAGCGGCGATCCCTCTGCTGCTTTGCTTGAGGTTCTTGATCCCGAACAGAACACCACTTTCTATGATAACTTTCTTGAACTCGAATACGACCTGTCGAAGGTGTTATTTTTGGCAACAGCCAATACCCTCAGCACGGTACATCCGGCATTGCGCGACCGAATGGAAGTAATTGAAATAAGTGGTTATCTGCTCGAAGAAAAATTAGAGATTGCCAAAAGACACCTGATACCTAAACAGCTAAAAGAACATGGCGTAACGCCAAAGCAGCTATCTTTCCCAAAACAAACTATTCAGACAATAATTGAAGATTATACACGTGAGTCAGGAGTACGACTTTTGGAAAAAAATATTGCCAAGCTCATTAGAGGTCATGCGCGACTGATAGCTGAGAACCTTGATTATGACAAAAAAGTAACCAAAAAAACAGCAGCTCGACTATTAGGCCCCCCTAAATTTCAAAAAGAGCGACAGTTATCAAACGATGTAGCGGGCGTTGTAACAGGGTTAGCATGGACAGCAGTTGGCGGCACGATACTCTTTGTTGAAGCCAGCCTTAGTCGCGGAAAAGGGTTGCTCACTATGACAGGTAGCCTTGGCGATGTAATGAAAGAATCGGCAACCATAGCTTACGAATATTTCAAAGCTCATTCTGATAATTTTAATATTGATTCAGATGTCTTTGAGAAACAAAATCTACATGTACATATTCCCGAAGGCGCGACCCCAAAAGACGGTCCTTCGGCAGGAATAACTATTATGACAGCTATAGCTTCGGCTTTTGCACAAAAAAAAGTACTTGCCCGATTGGCAATGACAGGAGAAATAACATTAAGAGGAAAAATATTACCCGTTGGCGGAATAAAAGAAAAAATATTAGCTGCCAAAAGAGCAAAGATTAACACTATCATACTTCCAGAAGAGAACGAAAAAGATGTAAAAGAAATACCGGAAAAATATGTTGCCGGTCTAACATTAATTTATGTCAAAACAATAGACGAAGTATTAAATCATGCCTTATTAAATCATAAGGGATAAATTGCTGTAATTGTTAACATGAACTAATCTGCTTTATGAAAAAGTTCCTTTTAATGATTAAATACCGTCAGTTCCGTTGGTCTGCAAGGCTTACCGGAATACTCGGAATGGTGTTTTTTATCTCATACTTCACTGCCGAGGGTATCAATAGTTTTGGTTTAAGCTTGCACTCAAAGGATTTACAGGTTGTTATCTTGTTTTTCTTCCTTTGCCTAATAGCTTATCTATTAAGTTGGTCGGTCGAAATTATCGGAGGTATCCTATTAACGCTGACAGCGATTTTTCTTCCCTATTATGTGTATTTGAAAACCAACATCTCCCACCTTAATTCTTGTTTTTATTACAGCCTGCCATTTCTTTTGCCCGGCATTCTTTTTATTACTGCCTGGTGGATCAAAGTAGTTCGTAAATCACCAAAGGGAGATTGATAATCTATATTCACCAAAACTTTTAAGAGGTTTTTTCTCCAGTAAAATAATCGCCTTTATATTTAAAAAGCAAATTAAAAGTAGTCAGACTACCATAAATCCGAGTGATGTACTGTTGCAAATTGAGTTTTTCTTCATCATTCAGGTTGCTGCTGTTTATTCTTTGCTCCATAACCCTCAGCCGGTCACGAACCATTACAATTTTATGAAAAAAAGTTTCAATGGGCACCTCCTTAACTGCCAAATCTCTCTTACCCGGTTCAAGAATCATCTTCCCTCCTATCCATTTATCTCCCATCTCAATTATCTCCTGAAGATCAGAAAACCGCCTAAGAACCTTTATCATCATACCTTCTACCTGCTCAAGGCTAACCAAATCTCTGTCAGGCTCCATAGCCTCTATTACCTCCAACTGATCATAATCTCTTTTTATTCTCCTCCAGCCATGTTCGATAAAAACAATTTCGAAAAACTCAGATGAGACCTGAATAATTACGCCATTTCCAAAATCAGGATGCTTAACACGGCTTCCTATTCCTAAATTCTCCATAAGTAAATATTTTAAAGTTTTAATTAAACGATGATATTTTTTAAACAATTATAAACAATCAACAAGAATATCATTAAAAACTATATTTTTGCAATGCAATTTGCAAATAAAACTATTTAAAGTACTTACACTTAAAAACAGGAGGAAAAAAATGATTAGAAATCTCGTCTCTTTGGCGCTGATTGCAATATTTTTTGCATCGTGCGGTGGTTCAACAACCAAGCAAGCCGATCAAGAACAGGCTGATGAAATTGTTCAACTTAGCGTTGACGAATTTTTAGCCGATCCGGCAGAATATGTTGGAAAAGAAGTTACAATGCGAGGCCTTGTAGTTCATGTATGTAAACATGGTGGAAAACGAATGTTCATAGTCGGAGAAAATCAGGATGATAGACTTCAAATTAAAGCCGGCGACGAAGTTGCAGCTTTTCCTTTGGAAGCAGAAGGCAGCATTGTAGAAATTAATGGCATTGTAGATGAACTACGTATTGATGAAGCTTATCTTGAAAACTGGGAAAACGAACTTAAAGCCGACAATCCTGAATCTGAAATGAAAATACACAGAGGAGAAGAAGGACACGAACACGGTGAAGGTGACATTCAAGCCGAGTGGAATCAAATAGCCAATTACAGAGAACAGCTTGTTGAATCAGGACAAGAACATCTTTCTTTTTACTCAGTAATTTGTAATTCATTTGTAGAGATTCAAGAAGCTGAGACTACCGAAGAAATTGAGTAAAAAATCACTAACTGAAAAACAATAAAAGTCGGATCAGTTCCGGCTTTTTTGTTAAAAGATACTACATGAAAAAAATAAAATGGCGTAAATGGAACCGGGCAATCCATCGTGATCTTGGATATTTCTTTTTTGCAATGGCCCTTATCTACGGTCTTTCAGGTATTGCCATAAACCATCTGAAAGACTGGAATCCAAATTATATTTATATTAAGAAGAGTATTGAAATAGGACATCCTATTGACCCGAATATTTCGAAGTCGGAGGTACTCGAAATTTTAAAAAAAATTGACGAAGAAGAGGGCTATAAAGATCACAGGATGACAAACCCCGAAACATTACGTATTTTTCTCAATGGTGGTAGCGCCTATATCAACATCGAAACCGGTAGCGGTAACATCGAGAGAGTCAAAAGAAGACCTCTCTTTCATGCTGTCAATTACCTGCATTACAATCCAAAAAAATGGTGGGTGTGGTTTTCTGATGCCTTTGCTGTAGGGCTAATTATTTTGGCAGTATCAGGCCTTTTTATTCTTAGAGGCAAAAATGGAATCACCCGCCGAGGTGCAATAATAACGAGTATCGGAATTTTGATTCCCATTATCTTTTTACTGCTATACTATTGATTTTCATCCGATTGTGTATCAACCAACTATGACCTTGATATACCAACCTAAAGACAAGAAGTAAATAAGAACCTATTTTTAAGCTAAGCGGTATCAACTATTGGACAGGGTTAAAATAAACATGTTCAAAAGCCTTGCATTTCGGGAAACAAGGTATTTTGACACTTCAACATGTTTTCCTTGACAATTTCACGCCAACATCATTCTTAATCTTCTAAGAAACGGTAAGTGTTGATATAATTCATTAACTGATTAAATAGCGGCTATCCGCTAAAGTTTGTACTTTTTTTGTATCAGAACTCAAAAACAAACATACCGGTTTGGATATTCAAAATTTGACTCGATTAATTTTTTTACCGGACATCAATTATAAATTATTTTACCTTTGTGAGATAAGTGCAACTTTATAACACCAATCCACCCCAAAAAGAGAGATTGGCACCATAAAATGACACATATAAATGAGTTGGAATTCATTGTAAAAACAAACAGGTAACAGAATGGCAAAAGAATTTTTTCTGAATAAAGACAAGAAAATGGAAACAGCCTGCTTACAAAACAGCACATTTACAAAACCAAGAGAGCCGTTTTTTGCCAATGAACCGACTATAATTGAAATTTAGAAGCCGAATTAAACAAGATAGTTTGAATGAAAAGAGATACGGACATTTCGCAGGAAGTAGCGCTCATTTGGAATACTGCCAATGATGTTTTAAGAGATATTTTTCAGCGAACAGAATACCCCGACATTATTTATCCGATGGTGCTTATCCGCAGGATTGAAGGTGTGATGATTGCAAAGACAGAACAGCTTAAAGAAGAATTGGAAAGCCAACTATCTAAGGTTGACAAAAAAACGCAGGAACAAATTCTGAACGGAAAGATCTTACAGGAAATTAAGTTTAACAACACAAGTGGTAAAACACTTGCCATAATCGCAGATGAAGGCGAAAGCAGTATCAAAAATAATTTTATTGCATACCTCAACGGCTATACCGACAACATCAAAATCATTATTGACCGTTCTGGCATTCGTTCACACATCAACAAATTGACAGAAGAAAAAATCCTTTACACACTCATCAAAGACTTTTCGGAGATTGACCTAAGCCCCGAAAAGGTGAGCAACATCAAAATGGGTTATGTGTTTGAAGAGTTGGTTCGCAAATTTTCCGAAGCCAATAATGCCGAAGCTGGAGAACACTATACACCTCGTGAAGTGATTGACCTGATGACGCATATGCTCAATATGGACGAGAAAGCCATCAAAGACGGACAACTCGTTACCATCTACGACCCTGCCTGCGGTAGTGGTGGTATGCTTTCGGCGGCCAAAGAGTTTGTTGAAGAAAAAATAAATCCCAATGCCAAAGTAGTGTTGTACGGACAGGAAGTAAACGACAAAACCTGGGCAGTAGCACAAGCCGACTTATTACTGAAAGGCGAAACGGCTTACATCACCAAAGGCGACACCCTGTATGAAGATGGTGCAGCAGGTGAGCAATTCGACTTTATGCTCTCTAATCCGCCTTATGGCAAAAGCTGGAAGAAAATTCAAAAGAAAGTGCTTGCCAACAGCAACGGGCGTTTTGATGTGGGTCAACCCCGCAGCAGCGATGGGCAATTGCTCTTTACTCTGCATATGATTAGCAAAATGAAACCAGCCGAGTTGGGCGGTTCTGCTATTGCCATAGTCCACAACGGTTCACCTTTGTTCAGCGGTGATGCTGGAAGCGGTGAAAGCGAAATACGCAGATACATTTTAGAAAACGACTGGTTGGAAACCATTGTAGCCCTGCCCACCGAATTGTTTTACAACACAGGCATTGCCACTTACATTTGGTTGATTCGCAACAACAAACCCAAACACCGAAAAGGTAAAATACAGCTCATCAATGCCGTTGATTTTTGGAAACCGATGAAACGCAGCTTAGGTAACAAACGCAGACGCATTGACGAAACGCAAATCAACGAAATCATCCAAATTCACAAAACATTTGACACCGGACCTTATAGCAAAATATTTGAACTGGAAGATTTTGCGTTTCGCAAAGTGTTTTTGGATTTGGAAGAAACCGATGAAAATGGCAACCCCATAACCGAAGAAAAAGAAGTTACAGTTGCTCAAAACAAATTAAACGACACCTTACTGATAAAAACAGCCGATGAAAAAAAGAGATTGGCCGAACTAAAGGACAAAAAGGGGAAAGAGGGCGAGTTTACTTTTAATCTGAACCCCGAAAGCGAACTGGCTACCAAGCACAAAACTGCTGATACTTCTATAACTATTCGCAAAGCATTGGACGGAAACAAACTTGGGCTGAAAGCTTCTATTAATGTACCTAAGATTGTAAAGGACACCGAATACATTCCGTGGAAAGACGATAAAGAAGCCTTTCTGAAAAAGGAAGTAGAAAAGAAATGGCAAATCACCAAAGAGGAAAAGGGCTACGAAATACCTTTTACCAGACATTTCTATGTGTACCAACCTTTACGGCAGGCCATTGAGGTCGTTTATGAAATTGGATTATTAGAAAAAGAAAATACCTTGTTAATGAATGAATTAGGAATTAATTTGTAAAAAAAGTCTTCATTATGAAAAATTCTGTTATCTTTGCATCAACAATACTCGCCACGACTCATCAGAACAACGCACTATGTCGAGTCTTTTATCGCAGTCAGTTCTTTACCAAAGATAATACACTCCTCAGGCCTCTCAGCGATGCACACTTGGGGAGTTTTTTAATTTTTAAAGGGGATGAGTAAAAGAGTTTACAATAAAACCCCGTTGTCTTTCACTGACCAGCTTGCTTTACTTAAAAGCCGTGGCATCAGTGTAACTGATGAGCACAAAGCCATTTCATTTCTCCAGGAAATAAGCTATTACAGGCTAAGCGCCTATTTTTCACCCTACCAGTCTGTAAAAGACACTTTCAATCCCGGCACTACTTTCAAACAAATTATTGATACATATTCCTTCGACAGGGAGCTTCGCTTGCTGGTTTTCGATTGTATAGAACGCATTGCTTCTTTTTTCGACCTACATCCAACAGTTTTTATTAGTTGGCTCCACTCCCTTACTTATGTCCGTAATATTTGTGCCCATCATGCACGGCTTTGGAATAAGGAACTCGCCATTAAACCTGAGCTGTTATTGAATCCTACAGGCGATTGGATTTCTAAACCCTTCAATAACAACAAACGGTCGTTCTATTTCCTCTGTGTTCTTAAGTACTTGCTTTTAAGAGCCAACCCAGGAAACAACCTCAAAGTAAAACTCGAAAACCTTTTTGCCAAGTATCTCACAGTCCCAATAAAATATTTAGGAATACCCACTGATGGAACAGGCAACATGTTGAATTGGCAAGACGAACCGCTATGGCAGAATTAACCAAATACGAAACATATAAGCCCAGCGGTATTAACTGGATTGAGGAAGTGCCAGAGCATTGGGAAGTAAAACGCCTAAAAAATACTTGCTCTTTGATTTATGGTGAAAGTTTAGCTGAGGAAATAAGGCAGGATGGCGTGATTGAAGTATTTGGTTCTAATGGCAAGGTAGGTGAGCATAATATTAGCAATACATCTGCACCTTGCATCATCGTAGGAAGAAAAGGTTCGTTCGGAAAGGTTAATTATTCTTATAAAAAGGTATTCGCTATTGACACAACATATTTTATTGATGACAGGTTTACAAAAAATCAACTTCGCTGGCTGTATTACACACTTGATATTATTGGATTAGATAAGTTATCTAAAGACACAGGCGTCCCAGGGTTAAATAGAGAAGACGCTTATAATGAAAAACTTCCTTTACCACCCAAACCTGAACAACTCGCCATTGCAAACTACTTAGACAACCAAACCCAAAAGATTGACCGACTTATAGCCAATAAAAAAGCACAGGCAGAAAGACTCAAAGAACTGCGGCAAATTGAAATTAACAATGCCGTTACCAAAGGGCTAAACCCCAATACCGAAATGCCTGCATCAAGCAAAGTCGAGATGAAAGACAGCGGTATTGAGTGGCTTGGTAAAATTCCGAAGCATTGGGAGGTGAAGAGGTTGAAGAATGTGGCAGACATAAATGCAACCAAACAAGAATTAAAATATGAGGAAGTGAAAGACCTTGAAGTTGTGTTTTTAGCAATGGAAAGCGTTTCAGAAAACGGACAAATTGATAATTCAGAAAAAAGATGTGTATCTGAATTGTGGGAAGGATTCACATATTTTCAGAAAAATGATGTTATCATCGCAAAAATTACTCCGTGCTTTGAGAACGGCAAAGGTGCTTGGCTCAACAATTTAGAAAGCGATTTTGGTTTTGGTTCAACCGAATTTCATACTGTAAGGGGTCATAAAAACAGATTAGATAATCATTATTTCTATCACGTTACAAAAAGTGACGTGTTTATGAAAATCGGAGAGGCTTTTATGACTGGTTCAGCTGGACAAAAAAGAGTTTCAACAAATTTTGTTTTGACTTTCAAGTTAGCATTTCCCCCCATAAAGGAACAAATCGAAATCGCAAACTTTTTGCAACAACGCACTACAGCCATTGACCAACTCATTAAAAACATTGAAGCACAAATTGAAAAACTACAAGAGCTACGAAAGATTAGGATATATGAAGCCGTAACAGGCAAAATAAAAGTAAACGCTTATGCCGAAAAAACAGCGTAAAGATTGGGAACGAATATTTGAAGATCATTTTTGTCATCAACTTGATACCAAATGGCGCTACCGCATTTTCCGTGACAGTGAAATAACGGTGGACAAAAAAAATTGCATCCATTGGGACAGGTTAGAACAGTTTTGGGAAGATACCCAACGCCCCACCCTGCAAGCCGTAAAATCGGAATTGGGCTATGACTGGAAAAAAGTGTTAGGCAAAAAGATTACGGAACAATTGCAGAAAAAGCCCTTGTTCCAGTTACTTCGTGACGGACTGAAGGTAAACAGTCAGCACTCACTGGATTTACTATACTTCAAACCTGAGCGCAGCGACAACAAACATCAGGAGGAACTGGCTAAGAAAAACATCTTTAGCGTTATCCGTCAGTATCATTTTACAAGCGCCGCCAATGCACGCCAAGAGGAAGACGACCGCCAAAGCATTGATATAGTAGTTTGCCTGAACGGTTTTGCCATAATCACCCTTGAACTGAAACACACTCTTGCTAAACAGAATGTGCTGGATGCTGTAAAACAATACTGCGAACGAGACACTGAACGACCTATTTTTTACCGTGCCTTTGTGCATATCGCCGCAGATGACGAAAAGGCAAAAATCGCCACCACGTTCAGTAAGCCCCCTGTAAAAGAAGATTTCATGGATTTTAACACGGGTTTGCTCAATCAGAAAATTGAGGGAGACGATTATGCGGTACAGTATCTGTATAATGAAATTCTTGCGCCCGATAGTGTGCTGAATTTCATCGAACGCTATCTGTATGGAAACACACAAGGCTGGATTTTCCCACGTTATCACCAACAGCGTTGTGTGAAACGCATCTACGATGACATTACCGAACATTACCGCAAAAAGAAATCGCTTAACCTTCGCTACCTGATACAGCACAGTGCAGGAAGCGGGAAGAGTAATACTATTGTTTGGCTGGTACAAAACCTGCGAAACCTGCACGTAAAAAACCAAAAGGTATTTGACCACATCATTATCCTTACGCACCGCATCAATCTTGACGACCAAATCAGCAAGGACTTTTTAAAAGCTATCGGACAAACAGGCGTGGTGGCGTATTGTAAAAAGAGCAACGATGTTCGTTTGGCGTTGGGAGATAGATTGGAAAATTACCGTAATCCAGAAATTCCAATCAATGCCCCAGTCATTGTAACCATTCTGCACAAGTTTTCATTTCTGAAAGACCTTGCCGACCAAACAGGGAAAAACATTTGCTTTATTATAGACGAAGCCCACACCAATCAGGAAGGTAAGTTGCACGAAAAAATGGTAGATATTTTTGATGAAGCCACAGGACAAACCATTCAGCAAAAAGTGGAGGAGGAAGATGACGAGCAGGAAGAACTGATTGATGAAATTGCAAGAAAGGAATTTCCGAACCTTTGCTTTGTTGCCCTTACAGCCACACCAAGCGACAAAACCATTCAGCACTTTGGGCAAGAAGGTCGAGCCTTTGATGTGTATAGTATGGATGAAGCTATTGCCGAAGGTTACATAATGGACGTGGCAAAAAACATCATCACTTACGAAACCCTTTATGAACTCAATTACAAACTGCCTGACGACCATCGGCAGAATGAATATCCAACTTTGCAGGTTTACCGTGCATTGAAACTAAAAGCATTTGAAGATGATGAAGTCATCAAAGAAAAATGCAAAATCATTGTTTCCATTTTCAAAGACCGCACAGCCGACAAAATTGAAGGCAAAGCCAAATCAATGATTGTTACTTCCAGCCGTTTGAGTGCCGTGAAATACAAACTCTATTTGGATGAAGAACTCAAAAAACGTGGATTAAAATGGAAAACGCTGGTTGCATTCAGCGGACAAATCAACCACAATGGCACATTCTATTCGGAAACCGAAATGAACAAAAGCAACAATCCGCAAAATGTAAAAATTGAAGAATGTTTTGAGAAAGATGATGATATACGTTTTCTGATTGTGGCAAACAAGTTCCAGGTAGGTTTCAACGAAAAAATGCTGCACACTATGTTTTTGGATAAAGCCCTGCAAGACCGCAATGCCGTGCAAACTATCAGCCGCCTTAACAGAAATTATCCGAGAAAGAAATTTGATACACTAACAGTTGACTTTACTAACTCGTATGATAATATAATCAAGGCATTCAAGAAATACCAAAGCAATGTTGAAAGCCACAAAGAAGCCAATCCCGATGATTTGTATAAAATCAAGGACGAGTTACTGAAACGCGGCATTTTCACGTTGGAAGATGTAGATAAATGTGTAAGGCTCTTCAATAGTGAAAACCCGGACGATGTAGTTCCGATTTCGGTATTGCTAACTAAAATAAAAGGCATACTGCAAGCCAAAGCGGACAATGACAAACAACGTGAATTCAGAACTTTGTTGGCTCGTTATGTGAGTTTGTTTGGCTTTATCCGTGCTTTGTTCCGTTTGCGTTTCAAAGACAAAATTCTGATTGATTTCAACATCTTTGCCACACTTCTTGACAAAAAGCTAGACCCGGCAATGAGTACTGAAGATTTGGAAGAAGAAATTAAAATGGTAAAACTGAAAACCTTTGACATTGAGAAAATATCGGAAAGTGTTCAGGAACCAGAAAGCGGAGACGATGATGATGAAAGTGGAAATGGTGGCAGACAAGGCGGCGGCGGAAGCATTACCAGTGTTCGACCAATGGCAACCGTTGAAGAAGTGGTAATTGCCATTAATCTTCGTTTCAAAAATAGGATTTCACCCGAAGGAGTGTCAGTAGTTGAAAACTATTTACAAGCCCTTCAAAAAGACAATGAACTGAAAACAACTATCAAAAACAACCTGACCCAAAACGAAAGACAGGTTTATGATTTGGTGATTAAAGACATAATGGATAAACTCTATAAAAACTACATCATCAACCATTCACCACAACACTACGGAGAATTGACACAGGAAAGCGTTCAAGGATTTATAAACCAAAGCGCCTACAAAATGCTGAGAGAAATAATCAGAACGGCAGCGTAAAAGATAGAATATGGCAATACCAGAAGCATAATTAGATACGTGGAGCCATAAACACTGACCCCTTCATATTAAACTTACACACTTATTGGTATAGTGTCATCAAGAATTTATACTAATCCAGCTTTTCTGATACATTTCTCCATTTTTGCAAAGGTTCTTTCAATATCATTATCTAATCCTACAGAAAAGCGAATCAAACCCTCGGCTAAACCCATCTCTTTTTGCTTATCTTCAGGAACTTCCGATGAGGTACTCTTGCCGGAGTTGCTAAACAGCGTTTTAAAATACCCCAAGCTGACAGCGAGGTAACCAACGCCTTCCATCTCCATACTCTCCATCAGCTCTGCAGCTTTATCGGCAGAGCCTGCATCAAACGATAACATCCCGCCAAAGCCGAAATCGGGATTCATCATGCTTTTCAGCAGATTATGCCCTGGATGATTTTCAAGCCCAGGATAGTTTACTTTAATACCAATTTCGGTTAATCTTTTGGCCAAATAGAGGGCGTTGCGGCTATGCTGCTGCATACGGATATGGAGTGTATGAAGGTTTTTCAGTATTGACGATGATCGAAAAGGATCGAGCACAGGGCCTAACAGCATTGCCGTTCCGTTATTAACATCTATCAGCGAATTGATAAAGTCCTGGTCGGCACAAATGGCGCCAGCCACGCAGTCGTTTTTACCATTCACAAATTTGGTAAGGCTATAAACAGTTATGTCGGCGCCAAGCTGTGTGGGAGCAACCATCATCGGTGTAAATGTATTATCCACGATTAGCTTCAAACCTCTTTTTTTGGCAATTTTTGCTAATGCAGGGATATCAGAGACCTGCAGAAGCGGGTTTGTCATCGTTTCGGTATAAATTATCTTAGTGTTATCCTGTATTGCAGCTTCTACCTTTTTAAGGTCGGTAACATCAACCATTGTAACTTGAATATTGAGTTTGGGGAGGTAGTTTTCGAAAAAGGCAAAAGTACCTCCGTAGGTTGTCCGGCTCGATACAATATGGTCGCCGGCGCTACATATCTGCAAGATGGCGCAGGTTATTGCTGCCATACCTGACGCAGTTACCCACGCAGCTTGCGTACCCTCCATAGCTGCCATTGCATCAGCAAGATATTTATTACTCGGATTCCAGTGACGCGAATAAAGAAAACAACCCTCGGCTTCGCCTTTAAAGGTATCAAGCATGGTTTTGGCTTGCTTAAATGTATAGGTAGCCGAATCTGTTACGGAGGGATTAACATCTCCATATTCTCCTAATTGGAGTAAATCCTGAATACTATTAGCCGGATCGAATTTCATAATATTAAATTTAAAATTTTGATTACTATTTTCTGAAGGCAAAGTTACAAATCTTAGGTAAGCAAAATCAATTATTGCAATTTAATATGCCAATCAATAATGCTAATTAGTGGAATGCTAAATTTTTATGGCGCTATTTTTATCTCTCTTAAATTCTCTTCAATCATTTCCAAAATAAACTTTCTCACTTCTGGCATGGTAACAGGCAAATTATCGAGGGCTTCTTTTAACTCATCGGTATCAAACAGATACTCTCCGTTGGAGGTTTTATGTGTATATACAAACCTTATCTCAGGAAATGCTGAAAGGAGCTGATAGATGATGCTTGCAATATTTCCTGTCGGCGGCCGGTCAATATGGGCAAGCCCAAAGCAGCATGTTACCTCTGTACCTTTGCCTATTTCGGAAGAAATTTTCAACCATCCTCCGGTTTGTTCGGCGCTATGCTTCAACAGTGGCAGACCCATCCCTACCTTCCTGGTTTTGCGCGATGTCGTGAATGGATCGGTTACATGTTTAAGAGTACTAGCAGAAATACCTTTCCCGTCATCAACAATTTTAAGAAGATATTTATCTTCTTTAAGGTCTTCTGTAATAGAGATATTTATCTTTTTGGCGTTTGCCCTAATGGAATTATGAACGATATCCAAAATGTGAAGCGAAATTTCGGTCATTTTACAAACCTCCCCTGTTGTTTTAATAATGCAAGTTTAATCTCCTGAAAGTTTAATTCTTCTATGTTAAAAAAGTTTCTCTCGGCGCCAATTCTGTTGAGCTGATGTGCATCTGAATTTCTGATCAACGTAGTATCTTTCCGATAGTTATAAGTATTACAAAAATTCTCATCTGTCATCCTGTAAATCTCGAGTGCATCGTAGTTAAGATCATCCGGTATAAATCCCAATTGGCTTATCAGGCTAAATGCAGGGCGATTAATATGTGCGGGGATGAACAGCCCTCCCAGAGAGTGTGTAAATTCCTCAACCTGATTAATGTTACGGTTGATAGACTGTATCAGCAGTTTTGGCTCTTCATATACAATCGTCTCCTCTTCATCTACCTGCACTTGATAGCCAAATTTGTTAACATCATTCATAAAATCCATCAGATAAAGGTCGAGGTAACTTTGGAGCTTATCTAACCGTTCCAGGTCGGGCATAAAGCAAAGACAGTGAGCCTCTTCCAAGGTGGTTACTTCGGCGCCGCAAAGCACAAAGATACCCTCCTTTGCTGCAAGTTGCTGTATCAACGGGCAATGGCGGGTTGAGTTATGATCAGTAATGCCTATAATGTCGAGCTGAAGCTCCTTAGCTCGTTTTACAATATTTACAGGGCTCATATCCAAATCACCACAAGGTGACAATACGGTGTGAATATGGAGATCAGCACTAAAAACAGGCATTAATAAGGAAATTACTGTTTATTAATTAACTGGTACACTTTACCTGTTATTTCAAATGTCTGAAGATCAGTACCTAATATTGGTATCTTCTCTTCATTGCTTGTTGCCAATGTGTCATCATCAGGTTTTAAACCTTTTACCAAGATTATTGCTGCATGGTCTTTCAACGATGCGATAGCCATGATGTTCTTATGGGTTTGCAGTGTTATCCATACGGCCCCTTGATTGCTATGTCCCATTACGTCGCTCAGCAAGTCGGAGGTATAACCGCTCTTTATTTCATTTTCCAAACCCGATTGGTCGCTAAAAACATGCAACCCAAGCTTCTCAACTAATTCTCTGACAGTCATTTTTTCTTAAAGTTATTTATTTTGATTCAAATTTATTTTCTCCCCATATCTTCTTCATCAGCGCTATGGCATCTTGATTTTTAAGCATCCCTTTCTGCTCGTAGCGGCGTTGGATAAATATGCAATTTTCCATCATACCGCGTCCTTGCACTATATCTTCGGCCAGCGCGTAACACCCAGGCGATCCACAAGCGCCGCAGTCAACCATAGGTAACAACTGTATTATCTGCCTGATAAGATTCATCTTACGCATAGCTTCCGACATGTTTTCATCAAGTTTAAGCATCGAACGAGGCTTAACCTCAGCGGTCTTAATCAACTCTTTCAGGTCGTCCTTATAATTGTTGATCCTGTTACTGAAATCTCCATCTTGATTGTTTACAGCAGCTTTTGCACGGTTTCGCATTCGTTCGGCAGATAAGAAACGATTTTCATTAGCAAGCACGCCACCGGCACACCCCTCATGACAAGCACGTAGCTCCAAAAAATGAATACCTGGGTTTTCCTCATTCTCCAACTTTTCTAAAAAGCTAATTACATTATGCACACCATCAATGGCTATTCGACGCCCGCTATAATACTCTGTTTCGCCTGTTGTAAGGCTCCATAAAATAGCCTCTGGCGATAAATTATCAGGACTTTCTGCAATAGATTCTTTATTATGGATATTTTGTTCTAAGTACTGGTAAACCTTATTAAAAGCAGAATCCATATTTATCACCCCTGTTATTGGGGATTCTACCCTTTCAGCCGGACTCTTGATGGCTGCGATCTTGGCAGCACACTGCGTAAAATAGAATATTCCAATCTCATCCTCTTTTACTCCCTCTTCGGCAAGAGACCTACGGAAATAAAGAGCTGAAATATCGAGTGGAGGCTTAAGCAATATCAGATTATGAACCAGCGAAGGGAATTTAACCTGTATCAGCCTAACTATAGCAGGACAAAAGGTGGAGATTAATGGTTTTGGGAAATCAGGATTGTCAATTATTTTTTTTACCTCTTCACGTAAAATATGCGCTCCATGTTCAACCTCAAAAACGTCAGTAAACCCTAACTCATATAAGGCGGTGTAAATGTCGGCAATGCTAAACTTCGAAGGAAACTGAGCAGTGAAAACGGCAGGGATCAGGGCTATCCGGTATTTATAATTAAATATTTGGGCAACATCGTCCTGCTCAATACTGATAGCGCTGACTGGGCAAACACGGAAACACTCACCACAATCAATACATCGGTTGGGCATAAGTATGGCTTTCCCGTTCCTTACCCTGATAGCTTGTGTAGGGCAAATGTTCATACATTTTGAACAACCGATACACAACTCACCCTCTAACTTTAATGCGTGATGAAAGTCCTTCATTACTATTACCCGTTATTATTTAAACTTTTCTGATAAAATCAAAAAAGAACAAAGCCCAATGACTATCTGAAAAAGTCATCAAATTTAATTATATAAAATGAATTGAAAAGATTTTGAAAAAAACAGCAAAATAGCTTTACATATTATTAACATTCAGGCTATCAAAAGGATAGCATTAGCATTATCATCATAAAAAGTCGAACTTTCATAATAGGGCTGCTCACCTTACAAAAGTTTTCATTCGCTAAGTAAACAATGGACAAATTGCTTAAAAGCGATTTTTATATTTTGTAAAAAATTGATTGTTAATGTTTTATATAACAAATCAGATTAACATAAATTGAAATTTAAAAACGCTAAATCAACAGTTCAGACAAAAGGACTTATTATTGATTAATTTTGGATAAAATAAATCTTCAAATTAGCTGTTTATCAACATCATTAATCTGCTCAAATTTTAGCTCTTTATGAAATTTTTTACCTTTTCCGGGTTATTATTTTCTTTGGTAATTCTAGTTTCGTGTCATAGTAGTGAAAAAAATACTGCGCGTGAGACTGACCAACCTTTGAATGTTGAGCAGTTGATACTCAGGGTTAGTGAAAAAATTAATTCAAATCCAAATGACGATAGGTTATATATCGAACGTGCGAATTATTTTCTGACTATTGATTCTATCCAAAGCGCTTTGCGCGATATTACAATCGCTATTGATATTAATGATCAAGACCCTAATCATTACATCACCCTCTCGGAGGCCTATCTTGCCTTAGGCAATCCCGACCGCTGTATTGAAGGCCTTGAAAAAGCACTTGAGATAGAACCGAAAAATCAGGAAGCTTTATTAAAAAAGGCTCAATTGTTTCTGATCATGAAACAATACGACAAAACGTACGAGACAATAGATGAGCTAATAAAGATCGACAGCTATAATCCGACGGCTTACCTGACACGCGGTTATGCTTTGCTTGAACAAGGTGATACCATTAAAGCGATCAGGAATTTACAAACAACCATAGATCAAAAGCAAGATTATTTCGAAGCATATATCCAACTTGGCGTAGTGTATATTAACCTTGGTAATCCACTTGCAGCGGACTATTTATCAAATGCAATAGAATTAAGGCCAAATTCGCCCGAAGCATATTACTTACTTGGGATGTTTTTTCAGGAAAACGATGAACCCGACAAGGCAATCGAAATATATAATAACATACTTGCTATCGAACCACAATTTACCTTTGCTTTATATAATCTAGGTTACATTTACCTTGTTTACTTCAAGGAATATGAAACGGCAGCCGGTTATTTCACACAAGCCGTTGAGCTGGATCCTAACAATTATGAGGCTTATTACAATAGAGGCTATTGTTACGAACTCTTAGGCAACAAGTCGGAAGCAAGGATAGAGTATCAGAAATCCCTTGAACTAAAACCCAATTATGAACTTGCTATCAAGGGTTTAAACAGACTGGATTGACGTTACCAAAATAGCGATTCAACTACTTTTCTGCATCCATTTTATGTTTCAAAGCCGCTATTTTACAACTTGCCCCACTCGGGCAGCCGGCACATCCTCCCGAATTATCCTTAAAAAACCTGATAGCATTGTTGACTACCAAGGTTAAAGTAACCAACAGTATTATGTATGTTAATATTTCCTGGATCATCTTTTTAATAAATTAAAATCCCTACCTGATATACCAACAGCGATAGCAGGTAAGCCAGCACTGTGGTGTAGAGGGCAAGAAATGCCGCCCAACGCCATCCGCCCGTCTCCTTCTTTACCGCAGCCACAACGGCTACACATGGAAAATAGATCAAAACAAAAATCAAAAAAGCCATAGCAGTAACGGGCGTAAAAACCAGTTGCCCTGCCTTCGGACCGGATTGATGCCGCTGACTTCTCAGCTTCTCAATCAACGACTGATGATTCCCTGGGTCATCAGCATGATAAAGCACACCAAGCGTACCTACAACAATCTCCTTTGCAGCAGCTCCAGTAACCAAACTCACTCCCATCTTCCAATCAAAACCAAGCGGACGTATCAAAGGTTCAATAAAATGGCCAAATTTTCCAATAAATGAATTCTCAAGACGATAACTTTGCTTATCAATATCTATTTTAAGAATAGCCATATTCATCTCCTCATGTAACCTTTCAAAACGTTCAGTCTCTATTGTAGGGTCAATTTCACTAAGTTGACTTTGAAAATCCTGTTTAGTATCACCAATCATTTTATCAAACTCATACATCTGTTGCCTGTTTTGAGGAAAATATCCGGCAGCCCATACTAATATAACAGCCAATAAAATGATACCTCCCATCTTTTGAAGATACAAAGAGGCCTTATACCACATATTTTTTAATATCGCTTTAAGTGTTGGCAGCCGATACGGAGGCAACTCCATAACAAAAGGAGCCTCCTTTTTTCTAAAGAATATCTTCTTAAAGGCTATTGCAATAATAGCGGCAATCATCACTCCAATACCATAAATAAGTAATAGCATCATGGTGGGGTTTGACGGAAAGAAAGCGCCTATAATTAAAATATAAACCGGTAATCGAGCGCTGCACGACATAAAAGGATTTATTAAAATGGTAAGTATCCTATCGGAGCGCGACTCAATTGTTCGGGTTGCCATAATTGCCGGAACGTTACAGCCAAAACCCATGAGCATAGGGATAAACGACCTGCCGTGTAAGCCTATCCGGTGCATTATCCTATCCATTATAAAGGCAACCCTTGCCATGTATCCTGTATCTTCCATAAATGTAATAAAGAAGAATAAGATGAGGATGTTAGGTAAAAAAACAATAACACTGCCTACACCTGAGATAACTCCATCTACAAGAAGGTCTTTTAACATACCATCAGGCATAAATTTGCTGACAAACTCAGAGACAAAACCAACACCCGCTTCAATCCATTTCATTGGATATTCACCCAAGGTGAATGTTGAGTAAAACATCAACCAAAGGAAAAAGAGAAAGATGGGAAACCCAAATATCTTATGCGTGATGAAGGTATCAATAATCTCTGTTTCTGTCTTCTGCTGACGTTTAAGCTTATCTTGAGTAAAAGTCTCTTTTAATGCGCCAGCAATAAACCCATATCTGGAATCGGTGATCAATGTCTCCGAGTCCTCTTTAAAACTATTTTCCAGAATCCTGATCTCATTATCAACTACCCTTTTTATAATTTCAAAATTGAGTAGAGACTCAAGCTCCTTTTGAATGATTTCATCTTTTTCTAAAAGTTTTATCGCATAAAAACGCGATGAAACAATATCTGTAAGCGATTTATTTTTCCATAATTCATCTTGTATCTTCAACAACGACCTTTGAATTGGTTTTCCGTAATTTATATGGATATGTCTTACTAAAGGGTCTTTGTCCTCATAAACCTCAATCGCTTTTGCGAACAGTGCATGAACTCCTTTGCCCTTCGATCCTATTGTTGGAACAAAAGGAATACCAAGCATTTTACCAAGCATGGCATAGTCGAACTTGTCGCCTTTAGCCTGAAGTTCGTCAAACATATTCAACGCCACTACCACCTTAATATCCATATCAATAAGCTGTGTGGTAAGGTAAAGATTTCGCTCTAAGTTTGACGCATCAACAACATTAATTACGATATCAGGATTTTGCTTAAGGATATGATTACGAACGAAAAGTTCTTCCGGAGTATAAGCTGTTAATGAATAGGTACCGGGTAAATCAACTATGTTAAAAGTATAACCACTTTGTTTGAATGTAGCTGTTTTAGATTGTATTGTAACCCCGCCATAATTGCCCACCTTCTCTCTTGAATGTGAAGCGAAATTAAAAATGGTTGTTTTCCCTGAATTAGGGTTTCCAACAAGCGCAATATCAATTGATTTCCCTTTATCCCTAATTTTTTTCTTAAGCTTTTCAGTATCAATTACACCGTTAAACTCAACGCCATTTTCGTCTTCAACCAGTTCACGTTCGCTTACAACTTGTATGAGCCTGGATTCGCTCCTGCGAAGTGACACCAAATAATCCATAATTCGATATTCAATAGGATCGCGAAGTGGAGCATTTTTAACCACCTCAACCTCCTGCCCCTTCACAAAGCCCATTTCAATAATCCTCTTTCTGAAAGCGCCACGCCCTTTAACCTTTGAAATGAACCCTTTCTGTCCCTCTTTAAGTTCACATAAATTCATAAATCCCGACAGCTCAACTTTTTTAAATACTATTTAGAATTGTTTCAAATTGCAAATATATCTAAACTTTTATTTGTCACATATAAAAAACACCCCTCTTTTGATAATCAACTTTTGAATCCAGGATTAACAGCGCTTGAGATTGGACTAAACAAGCGCTAAATAGGGATTAGTCTCACAAAAAAAAGTCTTCTATAGAATAACACGGGATTCGCCTTACAAGTTCTTTCACCAATTAATGGTAACCCAAAAATTAGTTTTCAGGAAAGCATACTAAAATGATAATTATCCAAAAAGCTCTCTAAAAAGGTCTTCGATACTTGACAGGCCTATTATCTCTATTTCAGGTCTCAACTTGGGATCAGATTTTTTCAAGCCTCCCTTGGCGATATATATTTTTTCAAAGCCAAGTTTAGCTGCCTCATTAATCCGCTGATCCAACCTGTTCACGCTTCTTATTTCTCCCGAGAGCCCAACTTCGGCGGTAAAGCACGCCCTCTGATTCAACGGAATATCCTCATTTGAAGAGAGTACTGCGCATACTACAGCAAGGTCAATGGCAGGATCGTCCACTTTTATTCCGCCAGCAATATTTAAAAAAACGTCCTTATTTGCTAACCTGAATCCTGCTCTTTTCTCCAGCACGGCAAGTAACATGTTAAGTCTTCTGGGGTCAAAACCTGTTGTAGCGCGTTGAGGCACACCATAGGCTGCTGTACTTACTAATGCCTGTATTTCGATAAGCATTGGCCGCAACCCTTCAACCGTTGACGCAATAGCAATCCCACTCAAATTCTCATTGCGCTGCGAAATGAGCAACTCCGAGGGGTTTGAAACCTGTCGTAATCCATTATCGCACATCTCATAAATACCAATCTCCTGTGTAGAGCCAAACCTGTTTTTTACAGTTCGCAAAATTCGGTATCCATAATTGCGATCGCCCTCAAAATAAAGAACAGTATCCACCATATGTTCAAGGATTTTAGGCCCGGCTATATTGCCATCTTTGGTGATATGGCCGACAAGAATCACGGGTGTATTAGTAATCTTTGCGTATTGTTGCAACTGATTAGCACATTCCCGGATTTGTGATATGCTACCAGAGGAGGAATCAATAACTTGAGTGCGCAGCGTTTGAATTGAATCAATAATTACAATATCAGGTTTTATATTTTCGATTTGCAAAAAAATATCTTCAAGGGAAGTTTCAGTAAGTATAAAGCATGTTGGATTTTCTGCCCCTAAGCGTAATGAGCGCATCTTAATCTGCTGTTCACTCTCTTCGCCTGTAACATAAAGCGCTCTTTGATTGTGCAGGTTAAGCGCTAACTGTAGCATAAGTGTAGATTTTCCAATGCCAGGCTCACCTCCCACCAACACAATGGAACCTAAAACCAAACCACCACCGAGTACTCTGTTTAGCTCATGGTCGGCAGTGTTAATCCGAAATTCATTTCCGGTCCCTATATCATTTAATTGCTTAGGCTTACTTCGGGTAAAACCTGATAACACAGGACTGATAGGCTTTGATCCGGAAATGATAACCTCTTCGACAAAAGTGTTCCAATTTTCGCACGAAGGGCATTTACCCATCCACTTGGACGATTGATAGCCACAGTTTTGACAATAAAAAAGTGTTTTGGTTTTAGCCATAGTAAAAAAATATCTACAGTTTTTTGATCCTTTCAATCAAAGCGCTTGTAGAATAGCCCTCCAGAAAGTCAATAGTTATTACCTCACCGCCATTCGCTTTTACAATGTCGTAGCCAACAATATCTTCGGCTGCATAATCACTTCCCTTAACTAACACATCAGGCTTAACAAACTCTATAAGCTCTAATGGAGTATCTTCATCAAAGAGTACCACTACATCAACAAAGCGTAACGCCGCAAGTATGAGTGAGCGCGACTTTTCGTCCTGAACAGGCCTGCCCGAACCTTTTATACGGCTGACAGAAGCATCGGTATTTAGTCCTACTATCAAGATATTCCCTTGATCGGCGGCTTTGGAAAGATAATCAACATGCCCTTGATGCAACAAGTCGAAACATCCATTTGTAAAAACAATTTTTTTCTCTTTGAACCTCCAGTATGCAAGCCAGGTCTTCAATGTATCATGATTGAAATGTATCTTTGTTTCAACAATTTCAAGCTTTTTCATATTCTTTCGATTTATTGATTAAAGGTAATAATACTAAACATACTAAACCGGTTATAACGATCATCAGTGTTTGCGCTGTCCATCCTAACCACCCGAGTGTATAACCATAAGTTGTTGGAACATCGTACAAAATAAGGGTTTCAGCAATTATGGCCGGATAAATGCCAACACCACCCTGTACAACCATAATTCCTATTGACCCAAACATCAATAGCGACAGAGCGACATCAAAACCCAAGTGGTTAGTTTGTGGCATGGTAAAAAAACAAACATAAATCATCATATAATAAAGAAACCAGATAAGCAAAGTGTAAAGGATAAAGGTAAATGGTCTTTCAATTTTTGTAACAACCCATAACCCATGCCAAAACCCGTGTATTATCTCTTTCGATTTATGATAAATTTTAAGATGTTGAATTCTTTTTCTAAAGATGAAAAATAAAATAAATAAAACAATGCAAGATATCAGAACAATAACGAGTATATTATTTTCGATATCAAACTTATTCCTCATAGGTATCAGTATTCTATCTTCGACATACCTACCTAATTTATCATAAAACATTATCAAATTAAAAAAGAAGAGTACTGCAAACACTACAAGGTCAAGACTCCGTTCAACTATAACAGTTCCAAATGATTTGCTCAAGGGAATTTTTTCATATTTGCTCAGTATTCCGCAACGTGTAACCTCTCCAAGGCGGGGAATAGCAGTGTTGGTAAGGTAGCCGATCATAACAGCGGAAAAGGTATTTTTTAGCTTCGGCTTATAACCCATCGGCTCGAGAAGCATATTCCAACGGAGTGAACGGATTAAATGACTTAAAATACCTAAAATAATGGATACTATGATCCAAAAATAATTGGCGCTAATAAAAGATGCCCAAATCTCCTGTTTCTGATCTGGTGTAAGTTTTCTTACAAATATCCAGATAAAAAAGACCCCGATTGAGAGGAAAAACAGGATCTTTAATGCTGAAAAGATTCTTCTTTTCAATTTTTAACTCAGTTTGTTGTTATGATCAGGGAATATAATATGTGGTTTGAATGATTTAGCTTTTTCAAAATCCATTGATGCGTACGAAACGATTATAACGAGATCGCCGGTTTCAGCTTTTCGTGCTGCAGCCCCATTTAGCGATATTTGCCCCGAGCCCCGCACTCCTTTAATTACATATGTCTCAAGGCGCTCGCCATTGGTTATGTTATAAACATGGACCTTCTCATTTTCGATAAGGTTGGCAGCCTCCATCAGCTCTTCATCAATGGAGATACTACCTATATATTTCAAGTTGGCGCCGGTGAGCGTAGCCCTGTGAATTTTCGATTTAAGTATTTCAATTTGCATAAGGCAGCAAAATTACTAAAAAATCATAACGTTGTCTATCAACCTGACCTCTCCAAGAAAAACAGCAACACAAGCCAAACAACTCCTTGTAAAATCCCAATCTTTAATAGGGAGTAATGTCTCTGAATCCACAATAGACAGATATTCAACAAACATCTCATCATACTTGTTCAGTTTTGAAATTGCCCAATTCTCAGCCTCTTCTACAGTAGTCTTTCTAGCATTATCTTTTATCTCGGATAACACTTTAAAAATGGCTGGAGCTATGCTGCGTTGTTTTTTTGTTAATCTGACATTTCTTGAGCTAAGAGCTAATCCATCTTTTTCGCGAATAATTGGACACGGAATAATCTCTATTGGCAATTTCAAAGTAGAGACCATGGTTTGTATAATACGTAGTTGCTGATAGTCCTTCATACCAAAATAAGCCTTGTCGGGTGTAACAATATCAAATAACCTCCTTACAACAACAGCTACACCATTAAAATGACCAGGCCTGAATTTACCCTCCATCACTTTGTCGAGCTGGCCAAAATCATACTTGTCGAATACAGGCTCAGGATACATCTCTTCAACTGTAGGATAAAACAGCATATCGCATCCAATCTCTTCAAGTTTCTGGATATCCTTTTCAATAGGTCTCGGATATTTTGCCAAGTCAGTTTTGTTATTGAACTGTATTGGATTTACAAAAATACTCGCAACGGTGATGTCATTATCTTCATGCGCCCGAATTATAAGAGATAGATGCCCTTCATGTAAGGCTCCCATTGTTGGTACGAATCCAATAGAGCGCCCCAATGCCTTTATAGTCGAAATGTAAGTTTTAACGTCGGCAACAGAGTTTAAAATCTTCATTGATCAACAATTACTGTGCTTGCATTAAAACAAAAAGCATGTCTTTCTCAAGTGAAAAGGTAGGTGTTTCTATTACTCTTCCCACCTCAACATCTCCTTTATAAAAAACAAAAAGCGGAATTTTCGTTACATTAAAATTTTCAGTATTGACATCACCTGCAGATTTCGAACGATTTACAGCTATCAGGCGTATATTTTTTTCGTTCAGTCCCATCTCATCTGCAATTTTATAAAAACGAGGCATCTGTTCTTTCGTATCCTTACACCAAGTGCCAATTATAATGGTAGCGGAAAAGTCTTTTTTTAGCTTTTTCAACTCCTTTATTGTACTGGCATCGGGCTTGTAATTTTCATATCCTGCATCGAACCATTGTTTAAAGAGATCATTCTGTAGCCCTACTCTGTTACATGCGCCTATAAGTACCTCTTGGTTAAGTTCTGAGTCGAAAACAACCTTATTGATTTCTTGAGCATCAACAAACATAACAATCAATAGGCAAGCTAAAATGGCTGAAAAAGATTTCATGGTAGAATAATTTTAAAGATTCAGTGAGCAAAATTAAGAAAACATTACACAAAAATTAAAAGTAAAACAAAAAAGGGAGAACCTTTTCTGATTCTCCCTTTAAAGTATGAGGACTACTATTTAATTAACAGTAAGTCTTTTTGTAATAACAACACCATCCGGTGTCTGGATTTGAACGAAGTAAATACCAGGGCCGAAAGTGGAAGTATTTATTTGATAGCCTTTCTGATCAATGTTGCGATCAAGTACTACCTGACCAACATAGTTAACAACTTTCAGATTTCTAATATCGAAATTAGTTTCAATAGTAACGAAATCTTTTGCTGGGTTTGGATAGAGGTTTGCAACAAGATCAGCATTAAATTCATTAACTGAGGTAGCTTCGGCTTTGAATCCAACAATTGCTGACATACCATTTTCTGTAAAGAAACAGGTATTCGGCAGATTCTGGTCAAATATCGAAGTTACATCAATTATTTCACCATTACGATACACTTTAAATGTTAAGAAATCACCTTCGGCGAAACCATTAACATTATTTGCTGTGAATTCGTTTCCATAGATTCTTATGGCTATATTGCTGGAACGTTCAGTAATTTCATACATACCGGCTATCATACCATTTTGGTTGAAAGCGCCAAGCACGTCGCCAATCTTCAATTGAGCCAATGCATCTTTTGTTACAGCAATAATATGCTGTACACCGGTCATTTCAACAGTATTCCATGAAGTCTTATTAGCTGGTAATGAATTATATCCAGGAGCTGTAGCTTTCAACAATGGAACATCAAAATCAATAGTTCCGGCTACACCAAGGGCTACCAGATAGGCGTTACCAGGAACAAGATGTTCTAAAGTTTTAATGTTGTATGCTGGCCAATAGACTCCTGAATAGTCAATACTAACTGCCATAATAAGATTTGCTCCAAGTGGTCCAAATACATCTTCAGCCAAAACAACGCCTTGACTCCAAACTGGCATAATTGACCAACCTGCAGGCAAATTAACAATTGATCCTAAAGTTGGATAACCGGTAACGGTAACTGAAGTTGGATATCCGCTCTTCAAACCAACCTTTGCACCACGCTCTTCAGTAAATGGGAATGATAGGGAGCCAGGAACGAATACCTTATTAGGTTGATAAAACTCAACATATTGTAAATCATCCATTACAGGATCAAAAATGGTTGCCAAATCATCTTCAACCAGGCTTAAGTAGGTTGAAGCGCCATTAACCGGGCCACCCAAATCAATAACCTGCGTCCACGGATTAACAGTTAGTGTAACAACCTCAGATGAGATCACACCACATTCATTTGTAACCTGAACATAGTATTCGCCTTGATCGGCCAAAGTAACGGCTTCAAGAAGAAGCGACGCTCCTTCAGCGCCAGCAATCAATCCATTAGGACCAAACCACTGGTATGCGTCAACGTACTCAGCAACTATTGAAAATTCAGCATTCATTCCATATAATACGCTGATATCTGAAGGCTGCTCAACAATAACCGGCGCAGCAAGAACAGTGATTGTAAATGTGCACTCGGCGGTGTTGCAAGGACCTTCTTCGGTGAATGTAAAGTCATAAACGCCTGGTTCATATTCCGTAGGATCGAATACAAAATCACCAAATACAAACGGCTCGTCATTGGTGCAAAGCACTTGATCTTCCGGACATTCAACAGTTACCGGTCCAATTACTGTGATTGTAAATGTACACTCGGCAGTGTTGCAAGGACCTTCTTCGGTAAATGTAAAGTCGTAAACGCCTGGTTCATATTCCGCAGGATCGAATTCAAAATCACCAAATACAAATGGTTCGTCGTTGAAACAAAGCTCTTGATCTTCCGGACATTCAACAGTTACCGGTCCAATTACTGTGATTGTAAATGTGCACTCGGCAGTGTTGCAAGGACCTTCTTCGGTAAATGTAAAGTCGTAAACGCCTGGTTCATATTCCGTAGGATCGAATACAAAATCACCAAATACAAATGGCTCATCATCGAAACAAAGCTCTTGATCTTCAGGGCATTCAACAGTTACCGGTCCAATTACTGTGATTGTAAATGAACACTCGGCAGTGTTGCAAGGACCTTCTTCGGTAAATGTAAAGTCGTAAACGCCTGGTTCATATTCCGTAGGATCGAATACAAAATCACCAAATACAAATGGCTCATCATCGAAACAAAGCTCTTGATCTTCAGGGCATTCAACAGTAACAAGACCTAATACGGTAATAAAAAATTCGCAGGTAGCAATATCTCCACCTATGGCTTCAGCAATGCCGCCCTCACATTCGTAGGTATAAGTTATCACAAACTCACCAACTCCTGCCTCTTCCGGATAGAAGACGCCATCTACAACACCAATACCACTATATTCGCCACCTTCCGGTTCAGCGCCGGTCAAAATGATAGGTTCAGCATTAATACAAATATCGAAATCTGCCGGACATTCCACTTCGCACTCAAACGGTAATACAGTTAGTACGCCGGAATTAGATTCCCAGAGACCACCTATGCCACCATAAACAAAATCACCACCTTCGCACTGGAAGCGGCTTGCATAGTAATAAGTACCTTCAACAATAATAGACGCTCCAATATTGGCCATATATTCAGAATTATTGCCAACAAACACGTTAAATGTAGCTTCTATCCAATTTGTAAATAATGAAGGATCTACGTCCTCATCGGAATAGCCTATCCAGGCTGTTAAGCCAGGGATTACCTGTCCTTCAAAGTTTTCTGAATATACTTGAGCATAAACTACATAGTCATCGCCTACGTAAATCTCACCCGATTCGGGCCACTGAACATTAGCCCAGTCAATTGAGCATTCAGGAATTTCTGCACTAACGGTCAATATACCGGACACGTTATCAATGCCATCCCAGAAACCGTTCGGATAACCTCCATAGTAGAAAATATCATTAAATGTATATCTTACTGCATAGTAGTATGTACCTTCTGCGAGGTCATTGCCTAATTCAGCAGAATATTCAGGTCTATCGGTATATCCGCTAATGCCAGAATATTCTCCAGCATACCAGTTCGTCCATGTTTCGGGATTGGTATCTTCCTCACTAATACCAAAATCAACAACTAAACCTTCGTAACCATTTTCACCCAAAATTCCATTTTCAATAACAACCTGTCCGTACGCTGTGAAATATCCTCCAACAAAAATATTAGCTTCTTCAGGCCAGTGTAAGTTACCAAATACCAATTCAGGCACAATAACGTCAGGTAATACGGTAATCATAAATGTACAATATCCCGTACATCCATTTTCATCGGTAAATGTATATGTTATTTCATATTGACCAGGTTCTACTACAGAGAAAACACCTTCCTCAACACCTGTACCACTGTAAAAACCACCTACTGGTGATGCACCTTGCAGATTAATTGGAAGATCGGCCAAATAAACTTCCATATCATCCGGGCATTCTACAACCGGCAATGGAAATACTGAAAAGGTTACTTCAGCAGAGGCATTTTGACAAGGTTCTACAGCTACAACAAGTAACGAAATGGTTACCTCGCCTGTATAATCTTGATTTGCAATGAACAAAAGGTTATCAAAGATTCCGGCTGTTTCCGGATTAACTGACCAAGTTGGCTCGCCGTTAAGAGCCTCTACCTCTGAGAAATCAATGGAATATTCACCTACGCACTGATCAGATAATGATTCTGGAAAATTGAGTATCTCAGCATCTAAACAAGTAATAATGGGCACAAGTTCAAAGTCCTGAACAATAGACGCATCTCCCACTACTACATCGGTTACCTCTGCTGGCTCATATCCATCGGCGGAAGCCGAAATTGTGTATATGCCGGATTGAACATCCTCAATACAATATTCACCATTGGCATCAGTGATAGTATTGTAAACAACAGAGTTAATTATAGCTGTTAATGGTAAAGGTTCGTAAAATGTCCCCATGTTATTATTCGATTCAAAATTATGAGTTTCAAGAATATCATAAACCTGATCAGTAGCAAAATCATAAGCTATAAAGTAAAATCCAGGTTCAGTGGCTAACATGGAACCCATCTGTAAAGCAAATTGGCGAGGTCTAGGTGGTGGAGGTGCTTGCAACATACATTTTCCTCTAATCTCACCATCATTCCATGCTGAAAGCATACTACCCATTTCTGTAATAGGTTCACCTTCTATATATACTCGATAACGATTTGTTTGATAGAAAGGAAAAACAACAGGGTTAGGCCAATCAGGTACTCCATAATTTGCTTCACCTGTTTCAGCCTGAATTGCAGCGCCGGCAATTGGCAATCCGGTATTGGCATCTGTAACAGTACCACAAATATCAATAGTACCCCCTTCTACAATTGCTGTTAATGGCAATGGTTCGTAAAATGTCCCCATGTTATTATTCGATTCAAAATTATGAGTTTCAAGAATATCATAAACCTGATCAGTAGCAAAATCATAAGCTATAAAGTAAAATCCAGGTTCAGTGGCTAACATGGAACCCATCTGTAAAGCAAATTGGCGAGGTCTAGGTGGTGGAGGTGCTTGCAACATACATTTTCCTCTAATCTCACCATCATTCCATGCTGAAAGCATACTACCCATTTCTGTAATAGGTTCACCTTCTATATATACTCGATAACGATTTGTTTGATAGAAAGGAAAAACAACAGGGTTAGGCCAAACAGGTGCTTCGCGTCCAACAATAGATGTTGAAATTTCATTGGCCTTTACCTGTGTCTTATTATCGAGAAAATTTAGTGAAACAGATTCCGGATAGGTAATTGTTCCACTATTAGTAACTTTGATTTGATAGCCAAAACCAGGGTTCATTAATTCTATATCACCATACCAGCCATAGCCTTCAATAAATTCTGATACAGCACCAGGTGTTTGGATAAAGTCTCCTTCAACGAATGAAGGTGAAACAAGTGCAGTATTAATATTCAAGGGCATCTGTGGTTTATATCCAATCCAGTTCCAACCAGGATTTAAAGTAATTGGCTCAGCAACATTTACAGGAGCGCCAGATACAACTAAGGTTTTAGCAGATGCAAGTTTGAGTTGATACATTAAATTTGGATTAATAAACTCCAAATCACCATACCAACCATAGCCATCAATAAAATCTGCAACAGCTCCAGGAGCCTGAATAAAGTCACCCTCAGCATATCCAGTATCACCTAAAACAGAGTTAAGATCATTACCCTCTAAGGGCAATACATTGAAGGAAACCCAGTTCCATCCTGAAACAAGATTCAGAGTTAATTCAGCTAATGGTGGTGCGCATGA
>Ga0209604_1000129_pt1 | contig 69741 bp, 62 predicted proteins | sample AD_UKC097_MetaG_FD_184405 | JGI IMG/M metagenome (GOLD analysis project Ga0209604, IMG submission 184405) | Active sludge microbial communities of municipal wastewater-treating anaerobic digesters from USA - AD_UKC097_MetaG (SPAdes) (version 2) | ecosystem: Engineered > Bioreactor > Anaerobic >...
CTGGGTACAGGGGGTCTCGGTCGGAGAGGTCGAGCTCGCCCATACGCTCGCGCTCGGACTTCGGGCCGCTCGCCCGCAGACGTCGCTCCTCGTCACGTCCTCCACCCCGGCCGGCGTCGGTCTCCTCGGAAGGCGGTTCCGCGACCTCGTCCCGCCGGCCCGGCTGCAGCCGTTCCCCCTCGACCTCCCGGTCTCGGTACGCCGGCTGCTCGACTCGGCCGCGCCCCGCCTCCTCGTCCTGATGGAGACCGAGCTCTGGCCCGTCCTCCTCCGGGCGGCCCGGCGCCGCGGGCTGCCGGTCCTCGTGGCGAGCGGGCGCCTCTCCGAGCGATCGGTCCGCCGGCTCCGAGCCGCTCGGCCGCTCTTCCGCGGCAGCCTCGCCGCTCTCTCAGCCGTCGCGGCCCGCAGCGAGGAGGACGCCGCGCGGTTCGCCGCCGTCGGCGTCCCCGAGGAGCGGGTCCACGTCACCGGGGACATGAAGTTCGACCGGCCCCTCCCTCCCGAGCCGGCGTTCGCCGACTCCCTGCGGGCGCTCGCCGCCGGCCGGCCGATCCTCGTCGCCGGCTCGATCGCGGAAGAAGAGCTCGACCTCGCGCTCTCGCTCCCGCGCGCCCTCTCCGACGGCCCGTCGGGAGCGCCGTTCCTCCTCCTCGCCCCGCGTCGGACGGAGAGCTGGGACGAGGCGGAGCGCCGCGCCGTCGCCGCCGGGCTGAGGATCGTCCGAAGGTCGCGCCCCGGGTCGGGCGGCCCGGCCGACGTCTTCCTCCTCGACACGATCGGGGAGCTCGCGTCGGCCTACAGGCTCGGCGACATCGCGCTCCTCGGCGGCACGTTCGGGCGGCGGGGCGGGCACAACGTCCTCGAGCCGCTCCTGGCGAGCCTCCCGGTCGTCCTCGGCCCCTCCGTCTGGAACATCCGGCGAACCGTCGAGGCAGCCGGCGCCGCGGTCGTCGCGGTGCCCGACGCCGAGGCCGTCGCGCCCGCTCTGGCGCGCCTCCTGGACGACCCTGCGGCCCGGGAGACCGCCCGCGACGCGGCGAACGCCCTCTTCGCGAAGCACCGCGGCGCGACGGAGCGGACGGTGAAGCTCGCTCTCGGCCTCCTCGGGAACCCTCCCGGAGAGACGCCGTGACCCGGCTCCTCCTGCCGTTCTCCGGCCTCTACGGCGCCGGGGTGTCGCTCCGCCTCGCGCTCTACCGGCGCGGCCTCCTCGCCGTCCGCGCCGCCGCCCGGCCTGTCGTCTCCGTCGGGAACGTGGCCGCGGGCGGGACCGGGAAGACCCCCTTCGTCAGGTGGCTCGCCTCCGAGCTGCTCCGCCGCGGCCGGCGCCCGTCGATCCTGACGCGCGGGTACGGCCGCAAGAGCCGCGGGACCGTCGTCGTCTCGGACGGGCGCGGGACGCTCGCTTCCGTCTCCGACTCGGGCGACGAGCCGGCCCTTCTCGCCCGGGCGCTCCCGGCCGTCCCGATCGTCGCCGACGTGCGGCGGCGAGCCGCGGCCGCCCGCGCCGAGACGCTCGGGACCCCGGTCGACCTGCACCTCCTCGACGACGGCTTCTCGCACGTCGCCCTGGCCCGGGACGTCGACATCGTCCTTCTCGATGCGACCGCGCCCGACGCGGGGGGCGCGCTCCTCCCGACCGGCCGCCTGAGGGAGCCGCTCTCGTCTCTCGCCAGGGCCGACCTCCTCGTCGTCACGAAGACGGAGCAGGCCGACGCCGCTCCGGCCCTCGCGATCGCGCGGCAGTTCGCCCCGGGCGTCCCGGTCTACAGGGCGCGGACGGAAGTCCTCGGGGTGATCGGCCGGGACGGCTCCTCCGTCGAGCCGCGCGACCTGCCGCCCGGGACGACCGTCGCGGTCGCGGGAATCGCCCGCCCCGACTCTTTCCGCGCGACGCTCGCCGGCCTCGAGATCGAGCCGGCGGAGCTCCTCTCCTTCCGCGATCACGAGCCGTACGGCCCGGCTTCGCTCGGCCGGATCGAGCGGGCGCTCGAGGAGAGCGGCGCGACCGCCGTCGTGACGACGGAGAAGGACGCCGTGAAGCTGGACGTCCTCCTTCGCGTCCCCGTCTTCCGGGTCGCGGTCGAGGCGCAGCCCGTCGAGCCCTCCTTCGTCTCCGACCTCCTCTCGCTCCTCGCCCGGAGGCCCTCGTGAGGATGGCCGGCAAGCACGGGGCCCTGCGAGACGGGGTCGAGCTCGGCGCGTTCCTCGTTCTCCGCGCCTTCTTCCGGCTCCTCCCGCTCCCGCTCGCCGACGCCGTCGGTCGGGGCCTCGGCCGCTTCTACCGCCTCGTCGACCGGAGGCGCCGCCGCCTCGTCGCCCGGAACCTGGCGCTCGCCTTCCCCGAGAGGACGGTCGCCGAGCGGGAGGAGATCTCGCGCGCGGTCTTCGCTCACTTCGGCGCGATCGCCGCCGACCTCGTCCGGTCCGAGGCGGCTCCGACCGAAGAGCTGCTCGCGCGCGTCGAGGTCGAGGGGCTCGAGCACGCGCGGGCCGCCGCCGCCTCCGGACGCGGCGTCTTCTTCGCCACGCCGCACCTCGGCAACTGGGAGTGGGCGAACCTCGTCACCGGCGCCAACGGCATGCCCGTCACGATCGTGGCGCGGCCGCTCGACAACCCGCTCCTCGACGCGAGGCTCACGGCGCTGCGCGAAAGGACGGGGGGGCACGTCGTGAACAAGAAGGACGCCGCCCGGACGATCCTCCGATCTCTGCGGGCCGGGGCCGTCGTCGGGATCCTGGGCGACCAGCGGGCCCGCCCGCCCGACGCCGTCCTGACGCCGTTCTTCGGGCGCCTCGCCTGGACGACGACCGCGATCGCGCGCCTGGCCGACCGGACCGGCGCCCTGATCCTCCCCGTGGTCTGCCTGCGGGTCGGGCCGGGGCGCTACCGGCTCACCTACTCCGAGCCGATCGACCCGGCGGCTCTGTCGCCGGAGGAAAGGGAGGTCTCGCGCCTGACGGCGCGCGTGACGGAGCTGATCGAGAGCCAGGTCCGCGCGGCCCCCGCGCAGTGGCTCTGGCTGCACGACCGCTGGAAGGGCGCCCCCGAAAACTGAAGAACCCCGGCGGTGAGGCCGGGGTTCCTGAAGCTCGGGTGCTGTGGTGCGCTCTCTCTCTAGGCTCCCTCCGCTGCCGGCTCCCGACGCGTGGGTCGGCCTCCGGCGCCCGGGGGTACTTCAACTTTCCTGCCACGGCGCCCGACGGGAGGGGAGCGCAGGCGCATCTGCTGAGATTGAAAACAGATACGCTCGTTGCGGCGCTTCGGGAGAAGGCGGGCCGGTGGGCCCGGGTGCACGAATCCGTGCGTTCCCGTTGAACGGAATGACGCGCCGGCGCCCGGCTCAGCCGAGCTCGACGTTCCAGTAGGCGACGTCGAGGAAGCTTCGCCAGGCCGGGTGGATCCGGCTCGGCGAGAGGAGGCCGAGCGGCGAGGCCTTCGGCTTCACCGGCGGCCGGCGGAGCGCCATCCCCGCCTCGTCGGGGAGCCGGTTCCCCTTCTTCACGTTGCACCGCAGGCAGGCGCAGACGACGTTCTCCCACGAGGAGACGCCCCCTCTCGAGAGCGGGACGACGTGGTCGAGGGAGAGCTCCGCGGTCGGGAAACGCCGGCCGCAGTACTGGCAGCGCGTCCCGTCGCGGACGTAGATGTTGTGTCGGGAGAACTTGACGTCGTAGCGCGGAGGCCGGTCGCAGGAGAGGAGCTGGATGACCCGGGGGACTTTCAGGAGGAGGCCCGGTGTCTTCACGACGTCCTCGTCGCCGGGCTGGACCGGGATGTCGCACCACTCGTCCCAGCCGTACGTCGTGAAGTCGGGAAGCACGGCCCGGACGTGGCCCTTGTAGAAGAGCGTGAACCCGCGTCGCGCGTCCGTGAGGGCGAGGGCGGCGAACGACCGGTTCAGGACGAGAACCGGCGCGTCGAGCACCATTACGTGAGAATAGCGAAACGCGCATGAAGATTCTCCTCGTCCGCCTCTCCTCGTTCGGAGACGTCGTCTTCACGCTCCCGCTCGCGAAGGCGCTGCGCGGAGAGCGGGACCGGCTCGCGTGGGCCGTGGAGGGGCCGCTCGCCGGCCTCCTCGAAGGGGCCCCGTACGTCGACGCGACGTTCGCCGCGACGACGCGGGCCTGGAGGAAGAGGCCGTTCGCCCCGGAGAGCCGCGGGGAGCTCCGCGCGTTCCTCGCGTCGCTGCGCGCGTTCGAGCCCGACGTCGTCGTCGACGCGCAGGGGCTCCTGAAATCGGCCTGGGTCACGCTCGCCGCGCGCGCGGAGCGCAAGGTCGGCTTCGGCTTCCGGACGGCCACCGAGAAGGTGAACCCGCTCTTCACCCGCGAGCGGGTCGACGTCCCGCCGGGCGCGCACGTCGTCGACCGCGGCCTGGCCCTCGCCGAGAGGGTCCTCGGCCGGCGCGGCTTCGAGCGGACCCCCGACGTCTCGCACCTCGTCGGGAAGCCGGCCCCGGAAGTGGACGCCTGGCTCGCCGCGCGCCCCGCGCGCCCCTTCGCGCTCCTCCAGCCGTTCTCCTCGCGCGCGACGAAGGAGTGGTCCCCCGCCGAGACCGCCGCGTTCTGCCGCGCGCTCGCCGCGCGCGGGATCGACGCCGTCCTCCGTTGGGGACCGGGCGAGCGGGAACGCGCCGAGGGAATCGCCTCCCTCGCGGACGGCGCGGCGCTCCTCGCCCCGCCGACGCCGCCGGCCGCCTCGGCGCGCCTCGCGGCGCGGGCGGCCCTTTTCGTCGGCGCCGACACCGGCCCGACGCACCTCGCGGCCGCCGCCGGCACGCCGACGGTCGCGCTCTTCGGCCCCACCGACCCGACACGCTTCGGGCCGGTGGGGCCTCGGGTCCGGATCTTGCGTGACGGGAGCGGGGCCTACAATGCCGGTCGCCCCGGCCTCCCCGGACTGACGCACGATGCCGTACTCGAAGCTTCCCTCGCGCTCCTCGACGAGAGGACCTGAGCCCCGCCCCGGAAGGCGCGGAGGGGCCTTTCTCCTCGCGCTCCTGCTCGGGGGGCCCCTCGCTGCCTCCGTCACGGCGAACGTCCTCCCGAACCTCGGCCGGGCGGAGCTCCCGAAGGACCAGGTCGCGTCGGTGCCGTTCCGCGCCGGCGAGACGCTCGTCTACACCGTCTCGTGGCTCAAGATCGAGGGGGGCGAGATGACGCTCGCCACGAGCCGGGAGTGGAGCCCCGACGGGGTCCCGGTCCACCGGATCCGCCTCTCGGCCGTGTCGAACGACTACGTCTCGCGCTTCTACCCCGTCGACACCCGGTACGAGTCGTGGATCGACGCGCGGGACTTCATGCCGGTCCGCTTCGAGAAGAGGGCCCGGGAAGGGCGCTACTCGGCCGACGAGGTCGAGGAGTTCGACCTCGCGAAGCGCGTCGGGACCTGGCGGAACGCCAAGGACCGTCGGCGGGTCGTCGCCCTCCCGCCCCGCTTCCAGGACGTCATCTCGTCCTTCTACTTCATGAGGACCGTCCCCCTCGTGCCGGGGGAGGAGACCCGCGTCGATCTCTGCTCCCGCGGGAAGCTCTACCGGCTCGTCGTGGCGGTCCTGGGCCGGGAGAAGGTCGAGACGGAGCTCGGCACCTTCGACGCGATCAAGGTCCAGCCCCGGATGCACGAGGGCGAGGGGAGCGAAGACCAGAACAAGGGGAAGCTCTTCCTCTGGTTCAGCGACGACGAGCGGCGCCTCCCGGTGATGGCCCGGACGATCCTCCCGATCGGCTCGGTGACGGCCCGCCTCACCCGCGTGACGGGGGAGCCCCCCGCCTCGGCCGCCCCCCCTCCGGCCCCTCGCTGAAGCGCCGGACCTGCCGGAGGGCGGGCGACCGACTATCATTGCCCTCATGGCGGTCAAGCTCGGAGAACTTCTCCTGAAGGCGAAGCTCATCAACGCGGAGCAGCTCGCCGCGGCCCTGAAGCAGCAGAAGGAATCGGGGGTGAAGCTGGGCGAGACGCTCGTCCGGCTCGGCTTCGTCACCGAGGACGACATCACGGAGACGCTCTCCGCGCAGTTCGGCGTGCCGTCGATCAACCTGACCCACTTCGAGATCGACCCGAACGTCCTGAAGCTGGTCCCCGCCGAGGTCGCGCGCAAGTACAACATCCTCCCGGTCAACAAGACCGGCGCGACGCTCACCATCGCGATGGCCGACCCGACGAACGTCTTCGCGATGGACGACCTGAAGTTCATGACCGGCTACAACGTCGAGCCGGTCGTGGCCTCGGAGATCGCGCTCCAGCACGCGATCGACCGGAACTACGGCGCCTCCCACGCCCTCGAGCTGAAGAAGGTCATGGAGGAGATGTCGGCGGTCGACGCCTCCGACACCTCCCTCGAGGTCGTCGACGAGGAGGAGCAGGACGCCATCGACCTCGAGAAGCTGGTCGAGGAGGGGGAGGAGGCCCCCGTCGTCCGGCTCGTCAACATCATCCTGACGGACGCCATCAAGCGCGGCGCCTCGGACATCCACATCGAGCCCTACGAGAAGGAGTACCGGGTCCGGTACCGGATCGACGGCGTCCTCGAAGAGGTGATGAACCCTCCTTCGAAGCTCAAGGAGGCGATCGCCTCGCGCATCAAGATCCTCGCGCGGCTCGACATCGCCGAGAAGCGGCTCCCCCAGGACGGGCGCATCAAGATCAAGATGAAGCTCGCCGGGAAGGTGAAGGAGCTCGACTACCGCGTCAGCGTCCTGCCGACCCTCTTCGGCGAGAAGATCGTCTGCCGGCTCCTCGACAAGGACAACCTGATGCTCGACATGACGAAGCTGGGCTTCGAGAAGTCGAGCCTCCAGCGGTTCGAGAAGGCGATCCTCCGGCCCTGGGGCATGGTCCTCGTCACCGGGCCGACCGGCTCCGGGAAGACGAACACCCTCTACTCGGCCCTCTCGCGGATCAACACCCCCGACACGAACATCATGACGGCGGAGGACCCGGTCGAGTTCAACCTGCCCGGCATCAACCAGGTCCAGATGAAGGACTCGATCGGCCTGAACTTCGCGGCCGCGCTCCGCTCCTTCCTCCGGCAGGACCCGAACATCATCCTCGTCGGCGAGATCCGCGACTTCGAGACCGCCGAGATCGCCGTCAAGGCCTCCCTGACGGGCCACCTCGTCCTTTCGACCCTCCACACGAACGACGCCCCGTCGACGATCAACCGGCTCATGAACATGGGCATCGAGCCGTACCTCGTCGCCACGTCCGTCGTCCTGATCGCCGCGCAGCGCCTCATCCGGCGCGTCTGCTCGAACTGCAAGGTGCCGACCGAGGTGCCGCCCCAGGTCCTGATCCAGCTCGGCTTCACCCCCGAGGAGTCGAAGTCCGTCCAGGTCATGAAGGGGAAGGGGTGCGAACGCTGCAACGGGACGGGCCTGAAGGGGCGCGTCGCCCTCGTCGAGGTCCTCGAGGTCTCCGAGGAGATCAAGGAGATGATCCTCTCCGGCGCCTCCTCCGTGGAGATCAGGCGGAAGGGGATCGAGGAGGGGATGGTCACCCTCCGCGGCTCCGGCCTTCAGAAGATCAAGGACGGGATGACGACGATCGAGGAGGTCGTCCGGGAGACCGTACTGTAGCCTCCGCCGCTCCGGGCGGAGCCGGGCCCCTCCCTCCGGCCCGCGACCGGTGCTGCGGTATGATTCCCGACAGCACCTCGGACAGGGGGTTTCGATGTCGGCAACGCTGCACCAGCTTCTGAAGACTCTCGTCGAGCGGGGCGGGTCGGATCTGCACATCACCACGAACTCCCCCCCGATGATCCGGGTGCACGGCGACATCCAGGCGCTCGACTACCCGCCGCTCACCGTCCCGGAGACGAAGCAGCTCTGCTACTCGATCCTGACCGACGTCCAGAAGCACCGCTTCGAGGAGAACCTCGAGCTGGACCTCTCGTTCGGAGTGAAAGGGCTCGCGCGGTTCCGGGGAAACGTCTTCATGCAGCGGGGCGCGGTCTCGGCGGTCTTCCGGCAGATCCCGTACGAGATCCTCGGCTTCAAGGAGCTCGGCATCCCGTCGGTGGTCGAGAACCTCTGCAACAAGCCGCGCGGGCTCGTCCTGGTGACCGGACCGACCGGGTCGGGCAAGTCGACGACCCTCGCGACGATGATCGACAAGGTCAACCGCGAGCAGCCGAAGCACATCGTCACGATCGAGGACCCGATCGAGTTCCTCCACACCCACAAGCGCTGCATCGTCAACCAGCGCGAGCTGCACGCCGACACCCACTCCTTCCCGAACGCCCTCCGGGCCGTCCTCCGCGAGGACCCCGACGTCGTCCTCGTCGGCGAGATGCGCGACCTGGAGACGATGGAGGCGGCTCTCCGGATCGCCGAGACGGGCCACCTGACGTTCGCCACGCTCCACACGAACAGCGCCGTCCAGACGATGAACCGGATCATCGACGCGTTCCCGGCGAACCAGCAGTCGCAGGTTCGGGCGCAGCTCTCGTTCGTCCTCGAGGGGATCCTCTGCCAGACGCTCCTCCCGAAGGCCTCCGGCAAGGGCCGGTGCCTCGCGATGGAGATCCTGGTCCCGACCCCCGCGATCCGGAACCTCATCCGGGAGGACAAGCTCCACCAGATCTACTCCATGATGCAGACCGGCCAGAACAAGTACGGGATGCAGACGTTCAACCAGGCGCTCGCGACGCTCGTGCACCGCAAGGTCATCTCGCAGGACCTCGCGATCGCCACGTCGTCCCTGCCGGACGAGCTCTCCGAGATGATCGCCCGCGGCGTCGGCGTCGTGGGACAGGCGCCGCCGACGGCCGCAGCGGGCGCCGCGGCCCGGCGACCCTGACGCGCGCCGGGAGGGATTGAGATGGCCCAGTTCGTCTGGAAGGGGAAGACCCGCCAGGGAGTCATGACCAACGGCGTCCTGACCGCCGAGTCGAAGGACCTCGCCATCGCCGACCTGCGCCGGCGCCAGATCGAGGTCGCCTCCGTGAAGGAACGCGGCAAGGAGTTCGCGCTCCCGAAGCTGGGCTCGGGCAAGGTGGCGCCGAAGCGGCTCGCGACCTTCACCCGGATGTTCTCCGTCATGATCGACGCCGGTCTGCCCCTCGTGCAGTGCCTCGAGATCCTCGGCACGCAGCAGGACGACAAGGCGTTCCAGCGGATCATCCTCGCCGTGCGGCAGGACGTGGAGGCGGGCTCCTCGCTCGCCGACGCCCTGAAGAAGCACCCGCGCGCCTTCGACGACCTCTTCGTGAACATGATCGCCGCCGGCGAGGCGGGCGGTATCCTCGACACGATCCTCCGCCGCCTCGCGAGCTACATCGAGAAGGCCGTCAAGCTGACCGGCCAGGTCAAGACCGCGCTCATCTACCCCGTCTCCGTCCTCAGCGTGGCGGCGATCGTCGTCGCCGTCATCCTCTGGAAGGTCATCCCGACCTTCGCGGCGCTCTTCGCGGGGCTCGGCGCGCAGCTCCCGCTCCCGACGCGGATGGTCATCGCGCTCTCGAACTTCCTGGCGGACTACATCCTCTTCATCGCCGCGGCGATCGGCGCGGTCATCTTCGCCCTGAGGCGCTACTACAGGACCTACAAGGGGCGCCGCGTCCTGGACGGGTTCATGCTGAAACTGCCGGTCCTCGGCGAGATCCTCAAGAAGATCGCCGTCGCCCGCTTCTGCCGGACGTTCGCGACGCTGACCTCCTCGGGCGTTCCGATCCTCGACGGCCTCGAGATCACCGCGAAGACCTCCGGGAACGCGATCATCGAGGACGGCATCATGGCCGTCCGGAAGTCCGTCGAGACCGGCCGGACGATCGCCGAGCCCCTCGCCGAGACGAAGGTCTTCCCGCCGATGGTCGTCCAGATGATCGGCGTCGGCGAGCAGACCGGCGCCCTCGACGCGATGCTCTCGAAGATCGCCGAGTTCTACGAGGAGGAGGTCGACCGGGCGGTCGAAGGCCTCATGAAGCTCATGGAGCCGATCATGATCGCCATGCTCGGCACGATCATCGGCACGATCGTCGTCGCGATGTACATGCCGATGTTCGACCTCATCTCGAAGGTCGGGTAGGGCATCCGCGAATCGGGGAGGCCCGCCACGGGCCTCCCCGCGCCGCCTCCGGCGGCTCCCCTCCAACGGAGCACGCGAACCGCGAATCGGGGAGGCCCGCCACGGGCCTCCCCGCGCCGCCTCCGGCGGCTCCCCTCCAAGAAGGGCACCGGAGCGGGGCGCAATCGACAGCCTGGCACGGCCGGTTCCGACGGGCGCCCTCCGGGGCGCCCGTCGCGCGTGCGGCCCCTTCGCGCGGCCCGCTACAATCGCCCGACGTGAGCGAGACCGCGCGCGCCCTCCCGCGCCCGGCCCCGGATGTCCTCCGGGGCCTTCTCGTCACGCGGGTCGTCGTCGTCTCGACGCTCCTCCTCTCGGCCCTCCTGATCCAGCTGACGTTCAGCCTCTGGCTTCCGCTGGCGCCGATCTATTACCTCGCCGCGGGCGCCTACACGACGTCGCTCCTCTCCCTGCTGACCCTGAGGGTCCTCGACTCCGGGGCGAATGCCGTCCTCCAGCTCCTCGGCGACCTCGTCGTGGTGACCGGCCTCGTCTGGGTTTCCGGCGGGCCCGACTCCAGCTTCACGTTCCTCTACCTGGCCGTCGTCCTCAGCGGGACCCTTCTCTTCGGACGAGGCGGCGGTCTCGTGACGGCCGGCCTCGCCTCGGTCTTCTACGCGGTCCTCCTCCAGCTGATGCAGAGCGGCGCCGTCTCGGCCCCGCTCATCGACGAGCTCCCGCCCCGCGTCTGGACGCGCGGGCAGCTCGCGGGGAACGTCGTCTCGAACGTCGGCGCGTTCGCCGCCACGGCGCTGCTCGTCGCCGCCGCCTCGGAGCGGCTGCGTGACGCCCGGCTCCTCGCCGAGCGCCGGCGGGAGGAGGTCGCGCGGCTCCAGGCCCTCCACTCCTCGGTCCTCTCCTCCATGTCCTCCGGCGTCGTGACCGCCGACCTCGCCGGCCGGATCACGTTCGCGAACCCGCCGGCCGGAGAGCTCCTCCACCGGAATCCCGCGGAGCTCGTCGGACGCCCCCTTTTCGAGACCGGCCTCGTCTGGCCCGAGATCCTGGACCCCACCCACCCTCCGGGGAACGAGGTCTTCCGCTTCGAGGGGAACCGGACGCCGCTCGGCGCGGGGGCCTACTTCGGAGTGACCATCACGCCGCTTCGCGACGGCGACGGCCGCGTGACCGGCCGGATCCTCATCTTCCAGAACCTCACCGAGATGAAGAAGCTCGAGGGGGAGGTCCGCCTCAAGGAGAAGCTCGCGGCCGTCGGAGAGCTCGCGGCGTCGATCGCCCACGAGATCCGCAACCCGCTGGCCTCGATCTCCGGCTCGGTACAGGCCCTGTCCGCGACGGCGCCGCCCGGCTCCTCGGAGCGGCGGCTGATGGAGATCGCGGTCCAGGAGTCGCACCGGCTCTCCGCCATCCTCGAGGACTTCCTCAAGTACGTGAAGCCGCGCGACCAGGCGATCGAGACGGTCGACGCCGCCGGCGCCCTTCGCGACGTCGTCACGCTCCTGACGCACAGCGACGAGCTCTCGGAACGGCATGCCGTGACGTTGAAGCTCGAGCCCGAGTCGTTCCCGCTGCAGGCCGACCCCGGACAGCTCCGCCAGGTCTTCTGGAACCTCCTCCGGAACGCCGTCGCCGCGATGCCGGACGGGGGGACGCTCGCGGTGACCGCGCGGGCCGGCGGGGGAGTGTGGAGCGCCACGTTCTCGGACGACGGGCGGGGGATGTCGCGGGAAGATCAGGAGCGCCTCTTCACGCCGTTCGCCCATGCGACTCCGGGCGGGACCGGCCTCGGGCTCGCCATCGTCTACCGTATCGTCGAGGAGCACGGAGGGAGCATCCGAGTGAAGAGCGCCCCGGGCGACGGAACCGCCATCACGCTCACTCTCCCCGTCGGAGGACCGGGCGCCCGGACGACCGAGGCGATGGGGGTGCGGGCATGACGGGCGCGCCGCCCCGGCCGGCGGGCCCCCGCATCCTCGTCGTCGACGACGAGCCCGGCATCACCGGGATGCTCTCGATCGTCTTCGAGCGGGAGGGGTACGACGTGCGCACCGCCGGCTCCTGCGCCGAGGGGCTGCGCCTCGTCGGCGAGCTCCACCCCGACCTCGTCCTGACGGACCTGAGGATGCCGGACGGCACCGGGTTCGACGTCCTGCGGAAGACGCGGGAGACGGACGCCGAGACGCCGGTCGTGATGATCACGGCGTACACCTCGACGAAGACCGCCATCGAGGCGCTCAAGGCGGGCGCCTACGACTACGTCTCGAAGCCGTTCGACGTCGACGAGCTCAAGCACGTCGTCGGGAAGGCGCTCGAGCGAAAGCGCCTCGCCGACGAGAACCAGGAGCTCCGCTCCCGCGTCGAAGACCGTCCGGCGCTCGGCCCGCTCGTCGGCGTCTCCCGGCGGATGCGCGCCGTCTTCGACCTGGTCGACCGCGTCGGGCGCACGACCTCGACCGTCCTGATCACCGGCGACTCCGGAACGGGCAAGGGGCTCATCGCCCGGGCGATCCACCGGAGCTCGGCCCGGGCCGGCCGCCCGTTCGTGTCGATCAACTGCGGCGCCCTTCCGGAGAACCTCCTCGAGTCGGAGCTGTTCGGGCACGAGAAGGGGGCCTTCACGGGCGCCGTGCGGGAGAAGAAGGGGCTCTTCAAGGAGGCCGAAGGGGGGACGCTCTTCCTCGACGAGATCGGGGAGACCTCCCTCTCGATGCAGGTCAAGCTCCTGCAGGTCCTCCAGGAGCGGGTCGTGCGCCGCGTCGGCGGGAACGTCGAGGAGCCGATCGACGTGAGGATCATCTGCGCGACGAACAAGGACCTCGCCGAGAAGGTCGCGGACCGCTCGTTCCGCGAGGACTTCTACTACCGGATCGCCGTCATCCCGCTCCAGATCCCGCCGCTGCGCGAGCGGCGCGAGGACATCCCGCTCCTCGTCCGCCACTTCCTGAAGAAGGTGGCGACCGAGCAGAAGATCCCCGAGAAGAAGATCTCGTCGGAGGCGATCCGGCTCCTCGAGGCCTACTCCTGGCCGGGGAACGTACGCGAGCTCGAGAACCTGATCGAGAGGACCGTCGCCCTCGAGCCGGGGCCGGTCATCACGACGACGTCGCTCCCGGAGAGCTTCCTTCGGCCCGCGGGCGTCCCGGCCGAGGCGCTCCAGACTCCCTTCGACCTGCCGATGACCGCCTTCGACCTCGAGGCCTACCTCGAGTGGATCGGCAAGCGCCTCATGCAGCAGGCGCTCGAGCGGGCGAACGGCGTTCGCAAGGAGGCCGCGAAGCTCGTCGGGATGTCGGAGCGTTCGTTCCGCTATTACGCCAAGAAGTACCAGATCGGACATGACGACGAAGGAGAGCCGTATGACGAACCGGGCCCGGTCGTCGACGAGACGTGACCCCGGGAGGGCCGTCCTGCTCGGCGTCCTCCTCCTCGCAGCCTGCTCCGGGGGTCGCGGCGCTCCGCCGGCCGCGCCGACCCCCGCGGCCGGGCCGCGGGTCGCCCTCCCGTCGGGCGCCGTCTTCTCCCTCGAGCTCGCCCGGACGCCGGAGGAGATCGCGCAGGGGCTCATGTTCCGGGAGTCGCTCGCGCCGTCGAGCGGGATGGTCTTCCTCTTCGACGCGCCGGAGCCGCGCTCGTTCTGGATGAAGAACTGTCACTTCCCGCTCGACATGGTCTTCGCGCTCGCGGACGGGACCGTCGTCGACGTCCTGGAGAACGTCCCCCCGTGCGAGGCCGACCCGTGCCCGAGCTATCCCGCGCGCGCGCCGGCCGACACGGTGGTCGAGCTCGCGGGCGGAGAGGCCGGGCGCCATGGGGTCGTCCCGGGCGCGCGCCTCTCGTTCCTCAGCGTGCCGGGGCGCTGAGCTCGCCTGAGGCGGAACCTCCCGCCGCGGACGGGACGAAGCGGAAGAGCCCTCGCCCGATCGTCGCGAGGTAGAGTCCCCGCGCGCTGCGCGGGTCCCCCGCCCAGCCGGCGACGTGGAGGCCCCGCTCCGGGAGCGCGAGGGCGACGTCGGCGCCGGGTCCCGGGACGCGGTAGAGGAGACGTCCCTTCTCGGAGTCGACGTCGAGCCCGATCGGCTCGGCCGGCCGGTAGGCCGAGGCGCGTGGGCGGCCGAAGCCACCCGAGAGCGGGCGAGGGTTCGCGCCGCTCCTCGCGTCGAGGCCGAAGTCCCGCCCGTTCCACCAGAGCGTCCGGCCCGCGGAGCGGACGGCGAGCGTCTCGGCTCCCGTCCCCGGCGACCGGCTCCACATCACGGTGTCCACGCGGGACCGGAGGTCGCCGACGCGGCCCCACGACGCGCCGCCGTCGCGCGACTCGAACACCCCTCCGTCCGTCGCGGCGAAGAGGCGGTCCGGACCGGCCGCGAAACCGTGGACCGCGACACCGAGGACGCGCGCGAACGGCGCGTCCGGAGCCGCCGCGAGCCAGACGCCGTCCGGCGTCCCGGCGAGCAGCCGCTCGCCGCTCGCGAGGAGGGCGCGGATCGTCGCGGCCGGCGCCGCCGCGATCCTCTCGGCCTTCCCCGTCGCGGGGTCGAGGTCCCAGAGACCGCCGCTCCCGCCGTCCGCGGCCCGCGCGACGGCGACTCGCCCCGACGCGGTGACGGCGACGGCCGAGACCCGCGCCTCCGAGAGGCCCGCGTTCGACTCGAGGAGCGTCAGCCCACCGTCCTCGCTCCGGAGGATTCCCTCCGCCTCGGTCGCGACGAGGAGCGCCGCCGGGTTCGCCGGGTCGAAGACGAGCGCGTTGACGACGGTCGAGTCCCGCGAGATGCGCCGGAAGCTCCTCCCCGCGTCCCGGCTCTCGAAGAGCCCGCCGGTCGTCCCGGCGAGGACGCGCGCCGGGTCGCGCGGGTCCCGGACGACGACGTGGGTCCTTCGGTCAGCGAGACCGTCCTTGTACCTCGTCCAGCTCGCGGCGCCGTCCGTCGTCCGGTAGACCCAGCCGCACGTCGCCGCCCAGATGTCGTCCGGGTCGGTCGGCGAGAAGTCGAGGTGAAAGACCTGCGTGTCCTCGACCATCCCCCCCGCGATCCGCTTCCAGGTCCGGCCCAGGTCGGTCGAGCGGAAGGGGTGCCGGTACGAGCCCGAGTAGAGGACGCCGACCTTGAGCGGGTGGAACGCGAGGAACGCCACGCCGCTGCCCGGGTCGAGCGGGGGCTGGGACGGCCGCCACGTGGCGCCGCCGTCCTCCGAGATCTCGAGCCCCGTGTCGCCGCCGACCGCGACGACCTTCCGTCCCCGCAGGACGGCGACCGCGACGACGCGGGCCTCGGCCCGCTCCGCCCACCGTCTCACGACGCTCCAGGTGCGGGCGGCGTCGTCCGAGCGGACGAGGAGCCCCCCCTTGACGACGCCCGTCAGGCCGGCCCAGACCGTCCCGACGCGCTGCGGATCAGGAAGCAGCGAGGTGACGGAATAGCCGGGGAAGGGGGCGCCTCCCGGCGGCGCGCTCCAGGTCCGGCCACCGTCGGTCGAACGGTAGACGCCGCCGAGGGCGGTCCCGGCGTAGAAGAGCCCCGGCGCGCGCGGCTCCGCCACGAGCGACTTCACCTCGGCTCCCGGGAGCGGATAGCGCAGCCACGTCCCTCCCGGCGCCGTGACCGGCCGGCCGTCGGCCGCCGCGAAAGCCGGGGCCAGGGCGACCGCGACTAGAGCGGCCGCGAGGTCAGCCCGCCGGCTTCGCATCGCCCCCCGTGCCGGACCCGCTCGCCGCCGCGGTGGGCTTCGCGTCGCCGCCCGCCTTCGTCTCGGCGGAGGGCTTCGGCTCCCCGGAAGGCTTCGCGCCGCCGTCACCTCCCGACTCCTTCTCCTTCGCGCCGGCGGCGCCGGACCGTCCGTAGTCGGTGAGGTAGAAGCCGGAGCCCTTGAACTGGACGGCGGGGGCCGAGAGGAGCTTCTTCAGCGCGCCGCCGCACGTCTCGCAGGTCGTGGGGAGAGGATCGGAGAACGCGAGGATCGTCTCCATCGTGTGACCGCACGACTCGCACCGGAACTCGTAGAGGGGCATCTCGAAACGGACCTTTCTCTCACGACGGCGGGGCGTAGCCGCCGCCCGTCGTGCTCCAGTGGATCTTCTTCACGGACGTCCGGCTCGTCACGTCGCGCCGGCCGATCAGCTTGAGGACGTAGAAGGCGTACAGGAGCTTCGCGTTGTGGGCCGCGTCGGACGGCCCGAGCCCGACGAGCTCGCGGAGCGTTTTCACGCCGTCGACCTGCTGGAGGAGCCGGAGCTCTCCCGGCTCGAGGGCGAGGTCGCCGAGATCCGCCGGCTTCCAGGACGGGTCGAGAATCGTCCAGGACGGTCCGAGGTGGGAGACGGTCTTCCGGGCGTCGCGCAAAGCCCGCACGCCGGCGAGGATCGCCTGCCGCGTCGGGATCTCGAGCTGGATGATCTCGTCGGTCCGGAATCGGCCCACCGCGAAGGTCACCTCGCCTTCGTCCCACTCGAAGAGCGAGAAGAGGATCCCGCGGACCTGGCGCGTCACCGCCGCGAAGAGCTCCTCGGCCGTCAGGAGACCCATGTCGACGAGGACGGCGCCGTGCCGCCGCCCCCCCTCGGTCGAACGCGCCTCGACGAGCCGCCGGACCGACTCGTCGAACTGCGCCTGCGTCAGCTTTCCGTCCCCGAGCAGGACGTTCCCGAGGGACTCCTCCCGGTCGTTCGAGGTCGCGAAAATGACGTCGCCGTTCCAGATGTAGATCTTCTTCTCGACCACCCCCCGGCGCACGACGACCACCCCGGGCACCCTGTAGTGGTGCACCGTCTGGAGGACCTCGGGAAGCGGAGTTTTCGAGAGGTCGCCGCGGAACTCGAAGCGGCTGTCCGACACCCCCCGGATTGTACGGAAGTCCCGCCCCGAACCGGCTGCTACGATCCCGTCGATGGATTCCCGACGGCAGACGGCCGAGCCTCCGGGCGGGGGCGCCGGGCGCGCTGCGCCCGCCGGCCGATGAGGAGGCGCGTCGCCGTCACCGGCCTCGGCTGCGTCACGCCGCTCGGCACGGGCGCCGGGGCGTTCCTCGACGGCCTCCGGTCGGGCCGGTCGGGCGTCCGGCGCATCTCGCTGTTCGACCCGTCGGACCTCCCGGTCCGGATCGCGGCGGAGGCGTCCGGCTTCGACCCGGCGAACCACGTCGGGGCGAAGGACGCCCGGCACGTCTCGCGGGTCGTCCCGATGGCGATCGCGGCGGCCGCCGAGGCGCTCGCCTCCGCCGGCATCGAGGTGGAGGCCCTCCCGCTCGACGAGCGGCGCCGGATCGCCGTCCTCCTCGGCTCCGGCGGGGGTCCGGTCGAGTTCTTCGAGCGGATGTACGGCAACTGGTATCGCGGCGAGCTGAAGAAGGCTTCCGTCTACGCCATCCCGACCGGGACGATCGGGACGCTCTCCTCGGAAGTCTCGATGCGGTTCGGCCTGAAGGGGCCCTCGCACGTCGTCTCCACCGGCTGCACCTCCTCCGCCGACGCGATCGGCTACGCGGCGAAGGCGATCCGGTACGGAGAGCGGGACGTCGTCCTCGCCGGCGGAGCCGACGCCGTCATCACCCCCGGCATCATGACCGGCTTCGGCTTGATGCAGATCCTCGCCTCCTCGCGGCAGGAGGCGCCGGAGACCGCGAGCCGGCCGTTCGACGCCGGGCGCGACGGCTTCGTCCTCGGCGAGGGGTCCTGGTTCTTCGTCCTGGAAGAGATGGAGCGCGCCCGCGCTCGCGGCGCCCGCCTCCTCGGCGAGGTCGCCGGCTGGGGCTCGACGTGCGACGCGTATCACCGCGTGCGGCTGGACGAGTCGGGCGTCGAGCCGGCGCGCGCGATGACCGAGGCCCTCGGGGACGCCGGCCTCGACGTCCGGGACGTCGGCTACGTCCAGTACCACGGCACCGGGACGGAGCTGAACGACCGGATCGAGACGCGCGCGACGCGGCTGGCGCTCGGCGCGGCGGCCGAGAGGGTCCCGGGGAGCAGCGTCAAGAGCCAGATAGGCCACCCGCAGGGAGCCTCCGGCGCCGCGGGCCTCGCGGCGACGCTCCTCGCGCTGAACGCCGGGTTCCTCCCGCCGACGGCGAACCTCGACACGCCCGGCCCGGAATGCGACCTCGACTACGTCCCGCGCGATTCCCGGCCGGCCGAAGTCGGCGTCGCGCTCGTGAACGGGATCGCGTTCGGCTCGAAGAACAGCGCCCTCGTCGTCCGTACCGCCCGCGCGCTCCCGGGATGACGCGCATGAGCCTCCTCGTCCCGCCCCGCGCGCCGTCGGACGAGCTTCTCGACGGCGACGTCGACCCGGCCGAGGCCGTGGCGAGCCTCGGCGACATTGAGCGGATCCACCGCCTCTTCGGCGGCCGGCGGACCCTGCGCCGGCACCTCGTCCCGCTCCTCCTCGCCGCGCCACGTCCGGACCCGGTCGTCCTCGACCTGGGCGCGGGGAATGGCCATGTCGGACGGGCGCTCTCGCGGGAGATGGCGCGGCACGGGCGCGGTCTCGTCACGATCGACCTCGACAGGAAGCTCCTTCACGCGCGGCTCTCGGCGAAGGGGCGCAGCCTCGCCGCGGACGCGCTCCGCCTCCCGCTCGCCGACGACTCCGTCGACGTCGTCGCCTCGACCCTCTTCCTCCACCACCTCGACGCCCACGGAGTGGCCACCCTCCTCCGGGAGTCCGCGCGCGTCGCGCGCGTCGCGGTCGCCGCTTTCGACCTCGTCCGCCACCGGGCCCCGCTCGCGGTCCACGCGCTCCTGTCCGGCTTCGCCTACCGGAGCCCGGTCACGCGGCACGACGGCCGGGCCTCCGTCCTCCAGGCCTGGACGAAGGCGGAGCTGCGGGAAATCGTGGCCGGCGCCCTCCCCGAAGCACGCGTCGCGGCCGCGGGTCCGTTCGTCCAGGGCCTCGTCTGGACCCGGAGATGACCGCGCCGCCTTTCGACGTCCTCGTCGTCGGAGCGAGCCTCGCCGGAAGCGCCGCCGCGCTCGTCCTCGCGCGCTCCGGAGCGAACGTCGCAATCGTCGACAGGGCGCCGTTCCCGCGCCCGAAGGCGTGCGGGGACCTCCTCTCCCCCGACGGCGTCTCCGCCCTTTCCCGCCTCGGCCTCGAGAGAGCGGTCCGGGCGGCCGGCGCCGCGACGGTCCGCCGGTTCGTCCTCGTCCGACCGGACGGCAGACGCCTCGCCGGACGTCTTCCGGCGCCGGCGCTCTCCCTCAGCCGGGAGCGGCTCGACGTCCTCGTCCTCGACGGCGCGCGCGCGGCGGGGGCCGCGGCGTTCCTCGGCGAAGCCGTCACCGCGATCGAGGGGAGCCTCGACGCGGGCTTCACCGTGAGGACGGGGGCGCGGACGCTCTCCGCGCGCGCCGTCCTCGGCGCGTGGGGTCGCTACTCGCCGCTCGACGGCCGCCTCGGGCGACCGTTCTTCGGCGCGCCCGCGCCGCTCTTCGGCTTCAAGACGTTCCTCGCCGGGGACGCGGGCCGGAGGCTCGACGACCGCGTCGCCCTGCACCTCTTCCGCGGGGGCTACCTGGGCCTCTCCCTCGTCGAGGAGGGGCGCGTCTCGCTCGGAGCGCTCGCGACGCCGGCGGTCGCGAAGGAAGCGCACCACGACCTCGAGCGCCTGCTCGCGCGGCTCCGCGCCGAGAGCCCGGCCCTCGCCGCAGACCTCGAGGGGCTCGCGCCCGAGCCGGGGCCCGCGCTCGTGAGTGAGCCGGTCCACCTCGGGGCCCGGCAGGCCGTTCTCGGAGAGATCCTCCTCGCGGGCGACGCGGCCGGGGTCGTCGACCCCTACACGGGGGCGGGGATGGCGCTCGCGCTTCGGACCGGCGAATCCGCGGGGACGCTCCTCGCGCGCCACGCCGCCGGAGAGGTCCCCTCCCCGGCGCTCGGAGCGGAGTGGGGGCGACGCTGGCGCGACGCGACGGGGCGCGTCTACTTCTTCTCGCGCCTCTTCCGCCCCGTCTTCCTCGGGGGCGCCGTCACCCGGCTCGTCGTCCCCGTGGCGGGACCGCTGGCGGGCCTCGCGGCCCGCCTCACGCGCGGCCCCGCCTGACGCCGCCCCCTAGCTCCTCTTCGCGGCCTTCCGGCCGGCCTTCTTCACCGGCGCCTTCGCCCCGGGCTTCGGCGCGGACCGCTTCGGGGTCGCCGCCTTTCCCGCCGCGCGCTTCGGGGCCGCCTTCGCGGCGGCCTTCCGCGCCTTCTTCTTCGCGGGGAAGAGGCCCGTCCGGATCGTCTCGATCTGGTCGAGATGGATCCGGTCGTGCCCGGCATACAGCGCGACCATCGTCCCGAGCGACTCCTCTCCCCTCTCGGAGTGGAGCCCGACCCGGGCGAAGGCCTCGTCCGGGAGCCTCACGAGGAGCCCGAGGTTCACCGCGCGCGCCATCTCGAAGTCGGCGACGAGCTCTTCCGTCGACGCGGCGTCCGCGCCCAGCTTCTCGACGAAGAGGTCCTGGTCGTAGGCGGCGATCGCGGGCCTCTCGTGCGCCGCGACGAGCCGGTAGCGCGACCCGAGGATCACCTCGCCGTCGGCGAGGTGGGCGACGATCTCCTTGATCGACCACTTCCCCGGCGCGGGACGTCGGGAGAGCTGCTTCTCGGTGAGCCCCTTCAGGAGCTTCCGGAGCGCCTGCGGCGCCTCGAACATCGCGAGGAAGGGGTCGTCGTCCCCGAGCGCCGCTCGGTACCGTTCCGGGATCACGGGTCCGGCCATCATCGAGTCCTCCATCGGCGGGAATCCTACGCGAAGGGCCCCGCGGCGCGCACCCGCCGGGCCGTCTAGAATGCTGTTCCCGTGAAGACCGATCGACGCCTCGTCGAAGCCCTGAACGACCTCCTCGTTCGCGCGTTCGCGGAGGACGGGGAGGACGTCACCACCCTCGCCGTCTTCGGCCCGAAGGCCCGCGTCGAGGCCGACATGGTCTGCCGCGACGCGGCCGTCGTCGCCGGCGTCGCCTTCCTCCCGCGCGTCTTCGCGTTCCTCCACCCTCCCTCCCGCGTCGAGCTGCGGGTCGAGGACGGGACGAAGGTCGCGCCCGGCACCGTCCTCGCGCACGTCGAGGGGCCGGCCATCTCGGTCCTCGCGGCCGAGCGGACCGCGCTGAACCTCGTCCAGCGCCTCACCGGCGTCGCGACGGCGACGCGCGCCTACGTCGACGCCCTCGCCGGGACGAAGGCGAAGCTCCTCGACACGCGCAAGACGACGCCGGGCCTGCGCGCCCTCGAGAAGTACGCCGTCCGATGCGGCGGCGGGACGAACCACCGGATGGGCCTCTCCGACGCCTTCCTCGTGAAGGACAACCACGCCGACGGCTGCGGGAGCCTCTGGGACGCCACGCGCCGCGCGGCCGACTTCCGCGCGATGAACCGCTCCCTCCGCCGCTGCCTCCTCGAGGCCGAGGCGCGCACGCGCGACGAGGTCCACCAGGCGCTCGAGGCGGGGGCCGAGAGGGTCCTCCTCGACAACATGACCATCGCCGCGATGAGGGAAGCGGTCCGCGACGTGAAGCTCTGGAACGAGGCGACGGGCGCCACGGTGACGACGGAGGCCTCGGGCGGGATGACGGTCGAGAAGGCCCGGAAGGCCGCCCGCGCGGGCGTCGACTTCGTCTCCGTCGGGGCGATCACCCACTCGGTGCGCGCCGCCGACGTCGCCCTCGACGTGAAGGTGGCCGCGGCCCGGCGGGGCCGCCGGTGAGCCGGGTCGCCGGGCGGACCCGCGTCCCGGCGCTCGTCATCGGGACCGGGATCGCCGGGCTGACCGCCGCGCTCGCGCTCGCGAAGCGGGGCATCCGCGTCCTCCTCCTGACGAAGGCCGCGGAGCCGGACGACTGCAACACGCGCCACGCCCAGGGCGGAATCATCTACTTCGGCAAGCGCGACTCCCCCACCTCGCTCGTGAGGGACGTCCTCGCCGCCGGCGCCGGCCTCTGCAACGCCGAGGCGGTCCGCTTCCTCGCGCAGGAGGGGCCGCGCGTCGTGGAGGAGGTCCTGATCGGCGACGCCGGGGTCCCCTTCACCCGCACCCGGAGGGGAGACCTCGACTTCACCCGCGAGGGGGCCCACTCCGTCGCCCGCATCGTCCACTCCGCGGACGCCACCGGGAAGGCGATCGAGCTCGCCCTCCTCGCCCGCGTGAAGCGCGAGCGGAACGTGAAGGTCTGGACGAACGCGACCGCGATCGACCTGATCACCGCCCGCCACCACTCCACCGACGTCCAGCAGCGCTACGCGCTCCAGGACCCGTGCCTCGGCGCCTACGTCCTCGACGAGGAGGGGGCGGTCCACACCGTCCTCGCCGACTTCACCGTCCTCGCGACCGGGGGCGTCGGGCGGCTCTTCCTTCACACGACGAACACGAGACACGCCATCGGCGACGGCCTGACGATGGCCGCGCGCGCCGGGGCGGCCGTCCTGAACCTCGAGTACGTCCAGTTCCACCCGACGACGCTCTACCACCCCGACGCCGAGCGCTTCCTGATCTCCGAGGCCCTCCGCGGCGAGGGGGCGGTCCTCGTCAACCGCTCCGGCCAGGCCTTCATGCCGCGCTACGACCGCGAGCGGAAGGACCTCGCCCCGCGCGACGTCGTCACCCGGGCGATCGTGGAGGAGATGACGACGCGCGGCGAGCCGTGCGTCTACCTCGACCTCGCGCACCACTACGAGGGGAAGGGACGGACGGCGATCCGAGACCGGTTCCCGACGATCGCCGCCACCTGCGAGAAGTTCGGGATCGACATCGCCACCGAGCCGATCCCCGTCGTCCCGGCCGCGCACTACTTCTGCGGCGGCGTCCTCGCCGACCTCGAGGGGAAGACGACGATCCGGAACCTCTACGCCGTCGGCGAGGTGAGCTGCACCGGCCTGCACGGCGCGAACCGGCTCGCCTCCACCTCGCTCCTCGAGGGGCTCGTCTGGGGGGCGCACGCGGCCCGGTCGATCGCCGACCGGATCGAGAAGGGACACACGTTCCCGCCGTCGACGTTCCGCGCGATCCCCGACTGGAAGGCGCCCGGCAACGCCCGGAACGAGGACCCCGCGCTCATCCAGCAGGACTGGACGACGATCCGCAACACGATGTGGAACTACGTCGGGATCGTGAGGACGGGCGAGCGGCTCGGGCGCGCCGTGGCCGACATCCGCGACCTGGAGAAGCGTCTCTCGCGCTTCTACCACGAGACGAAGCTCTCCCGCGAGATCGTCGACCTCTTCCACGGCGTCCACGCGAGCCACCTGATCGCGCAGGCGGCGCTGAAGAACCCCGTCTCGCGCGGGTGTCATTACCGAAGAAACTAGACGTCTGTTGGAGGGGCAGGTCTGCGGCTCCCTTCGACGTCCCCCAGTCTTCGGGCTTTCTTACGGACATGGATCGGGGAGGCTCGCCACGAGCCTCCCCGCGGCGGCTTCGGCGCTTTGATGGGGAATCGAGGTCCGTGGAGCGGGAACGCCCGTTCCGCCGGCCAACGCCTCCGACTCTTCGGGCTTTCTTGCGGACATGGATCGGGGAGACTCGCCACGAGCCTCCCCGCGGCGGCTGCGCCGCCTCCCCTCCTATGGGGTCGGAAGCGGGAGGCGCGTCAGGCCGGACGAGTCGTGACGTGGACCTCGCGCCCCTCGCCCTTCACCGCCTTCGAGACGATGCAGTACTTCTCGGCGAGGGCGAGCGACTTCGCGACGTCGGCCTCGCGCTCGGCGAGGAGGGCGGCCGGGACGTGCGCGACGAGGTCGATCCGGCGGACGCGGTAGCCTCCCGCCGGGTCGGCCTCGAGGTCGAGAGCGCCGTCGACGCGCGGGGAGTCGAGCGGGAGCCGGAGCTTCGCGAGGAAGATCGCCCAGGTCTGGACGAAGCAGGTGAGGACGGCGCCGAGGAGGAGCTCCTCCGGGTTCGTCCGGTCGTCCCGTCCGCCGAGCGACGGGGCCCCGCCGAACGGGACGGCCAGGAGGCGGCTCCCGCTTTCGAGGGCGCCGGAGCGCTCGGCCGGGTCCCAGGCGGCGGACGCGGTGTAACGGTGCTCGTCGGACATCGTCGTCTCCTTGCGGCGGGTCAGCCCTGCGACTCCGGGAGCTCGTCGGGGTTCCAGCCCTTCGGCGCGGTCCAGGCACGCGCCGAAAGGAAAGTCGAGAGTCCGAGCGGGACGAGCCCCCGACAGCCGCGACGCGCGTCGAACGCGTCGACGACGCGGGCCACCTCGCCGGGAGCCGACGCGGGGACGGCCATCCGGGAACGCGCGAGGAGCCCCACCGGCGCTTCGCGCCGGGCCAGGACCCAGGCGTCCCGCGCCGCCGTCTCCTCCTCCTCCGGTGCGAGGGGCGCGACCCCCGCGAGGGCGAGCGAGCCCCCGAGGAGGGCGAGGAGAAGCGGGAGGTCCCGGAAGACGGGGATCGCCGTCTCGAACCGGAAGCTCTTCACCGTGCGCCGCGTCCCCGGCTCCGCGCCGTTTCCGGCGAAGGCCCAGGGGCGCGTCGGGCGTCCGGCGTTCGCGACGAAGGCCCATGCGTACGCGATCGGCCAGAGCGGCAGCGAAAGGAGGAAGAGGACGAGGCCGGCGAGGCGGCTCCCGATCCCGGCGCCGCGCGCCGGACCGGCGGGCGGGAGGAGGTCCGTCAGGAGCGACGCCGCGCCCGCGACCGGGTCGACGACGAGGTTCTGCGAGACCGCGACGCCGCGGAGGGAGACGCCGTCGGGAATGACGGAGCGTGGGAGGACCGAGACGCCGTCGAGCGTCGCCTTCCCGAGGACGGCGGCCTCCTCGGCGACGGTCGAGCCGCCGGAGAGACGGGCCGCTTTCGAAACGGCGGCGCGCGGGGAGAGCGCGACGGCGCCGTCTCCACGGTCGAGGGCGCTCCAGCGGGAAAGGGAGTCGAGCGGGGCGAGGTCCAGCCCGACGTCGAGCGGAGCGTGCCCCTTCTCGCGCGTCCAGCTCTCGTCCGCCGGCTCGCGGGGGATCTCCAGCTTCTTCAGCGCCTCCGGCCGGACGCGCCACATCCCGAGGAGCCGCTCGCCGGAGACCGCCGCGACGACGGGCGACTCGCTCTGCGCGGAGCGGCGGAGGAACTCCCCGTAGCCCCCTTCGATCGCCGCGTCGCCGCGCAGGACGAGAGTCTCGCCGTCGAGTCGGTGCTCGAGGCGGCGCAGGATCGCTCCGGTCGTCTCGTCCTCGCTGCGGCGGACGTACTCGAGGGCGATCCCCCAGCGGATCCCCTTCCCGAAGCGCTTCTCGATCTCGGAGCCGCGCGGGCCGACCACGACGAGGGCCGAGCGGACGCCGGCCGAGACGAGGGCCTCGAGCGCGCGCTCGAGGATCGGCGCGCCGCGCAGCGGCAGGAGGGCGGGGACGGTCTTGTCCGCGAGCGGGCCGAGGGCGCGGCCGTCGCGGTCCGCGAGGAGCACGGTCGTCATAGGACCGTCGATTATGACGGAGGGCGCGCGACGAAGGCGCGCAGCCCCGTCGTCCGCCCGGCGCGGGCGTCCACCTCGGCCGTCACCTCGCGCGTGTTCACGATGAGCCAGGCCCTCACGAGCGGCGCGGGCGCGGCGACCGGGTCGGTCGTCCCCTCCCGCCACGCCCAGACGACGGTCGTCCCGCCGCGCGCCTCCGCGGCGATCTGCGCGACCGTCGGACGGTCGGCCCAGGTGGTCCCGGTCCGGAAGAGCCGGAACGCGATCGCCGCGGGCTCGGGCGCGCGGAAGGTGACGGCGCGGGGGGAGAGCGGCAGGAGCTCGGGCGCGATCTGGTCGGCGAGGGCCCGGACGCCCGTCCGGTGCGCGAGGAGGTCGTGTCGGATCGCGCGAGCGGCGGCGAGCCCTTCGGAGACGAGGAGGACGGAGAGGAAGGCGAGGCCGGTGCGGCGCCCGAAGCGGCGTGCCGCGTCGCCCGAGACGAGCCACGCGGCCCCGGCCGTGGAGAGCGCGATCGCCGCGAGGGCGCCGGCGGCCGTGAACGGCGCCGCCCGGCCCCCGTTGAAGAGCGGCTCCCGGGCCGTCCAGACGAGGAGCACCGCCAGGACGAGGACGATCGCCCCCGAGACGACGGTCGCGATCGTCTCGAAGCGGACCCGCCGGGGCGAGCGCGGGCGCGTCAGGAGGGCCGCGCCCCCGAGGCCGGCGAGCGCCGAGAGCGCGGGGAGGACCGGCGTCGAGGAGAGCTCGAGCGAGCCGGCGACGGCGACGAGGACGACGAGCTCGACGCCGTAAGCGCACCAGAGCGCCATGTGCGAGAGCCGCCGCTCGCCCCCCGTCGCGCCGGAGACGACCTCCTCCTCCCCGAGCGGCCGCGCCAGGTAGGCGATGCCGACCCCGACTAGCGGGAGGAGGACGAAGAGCGACTTGACGATCATCCGCAGGTCGGCGCTCACGAGGGCGACGTCGGACAGCTGCCGGAGCGCGTCGGGCGCGCTCCCGAACGCGCGCGACAGGTGGGGCGCGAGGGAGGCCGGGTGGACGAGCGCCAGGAGGAGGAGGTGCGAGCCGGCCGTGAGGAAGAACGAGCCGGCCAGGAGCGCGAGCGTCCGCTTCGTCCGGCCGAGCGTGAAGAGGCGCGGGCGGAACAGGAGCGCGAGGAGGAGCGGGATCACGAAGAGGCCGACGGCATAGCCTTTCGCCAGGAAGCCGAGTCCGAAGAGGACGCCGGACGGCAACGCCTCGCCCGGGCTGTCCTCCTCGAACGCCCGGAGCCCGAAGATGATCCCGCCGAGGCCGAGCAGCGTCAGCGTCGGCTCGACCGTCGCGGTGCGGCTCGAGAGGACGAGGGGCGAGGCGAGCGCCGCGAACGCGCCGGCGATGTGCCCGGCGGGCTGGCCGTAGCCACGCCTGACGATCCGCTCGAGGACGAAGGCGGCGACGAGACCGAAGAGGACCGAGGGGAGACGGATCGCCCATTCGTAGGCGCCGACCGTCTTCACGGCCGCCGCGAGGAGGGCCGGGAAGAAGATCGGGATCCCGGTCGGCTCGCCGAGCGGCGTGGACGACAGGGCGAGGAGCTGGGCCAGCCCTCCCTCGACGATGTTGCGGGCGCCGACGGCCCAGGGCCCCTCTTCGGGTCCGAGGAGATCGGGCGAGCCGAGCTGCACGAGCCGGAGGAGGAGGCCCGCGAGGAGGGCCAGGACGAACAGGAGACGTCCGGACGCCCCCGGGTCGTCCGCCATCTCGGTCACGGACGTCACGGCGGCGGAGTATACGGCCCCGCCCGCGGCGGACCCTCGGTCAGGCGGACGCGGCCCAGGCCGCGAGGCGCGCGCCGAGCGCCTCCTTCGTCGCGTCGGCCGGGAGGTCGAGGAGGAGCGGCACGACGTCGAGGTCGCCCGGGTCCCAGTCGAGGAGCGTCGCCAGGGCCGGCGCGAGGCGCTCGGCGACGGGCCAGGCGCGGACGCTCCGGCGCGACGGAAGCTCCTCCTCGCGCCGGGTCTCGAAGAGCCCGGGTCCCGGCGAGCCGCCGTGCCTCTCGGCGAGCGCGCGGACGTAGTCGGTCCAGCTCGGCAGCGGACGCGAGAGCCGCTCTTCCTCGAGGAGACGGAGGACCTCCACGAACCGGTCGGTCGCCCGGCCCGCCTGCGCCCGCGCCTCACCGAGGGTGTCCGGCAGGTCCACCTCGCGCGCGGCCTCGACGGCCGCACGGTGCCGGTCGACGACGTCCCGGAAGCGGGTCCGCGACATCCGGAGATGGAAGCCGGAAGGGGCGGGACCGTCCCCTGCCGGCGCGGCGAGGAGGCGGAGCTCCGCGTCGCGGGCGGCGTCGGTCGGACGGAAACGGCCCGCCGAGACGAGGAGCGCGGCGCCGAGGGCGAGGTCCACGGCGCGGACCGCCGCCTGCCCCGCGAGGAGGGCGGCGCGCGACGGGGCGCGCCCGGAGAGGCCTCGCTCGGCCAGGTGGAGGGCCGCGCCGCGGCGAACGAGGAGCGCGAGCGCCTCGGCCGCCGCGGGCGGCGCTCCGGCGAGCGGGGCGAGGGGCGAGAGCAACGCCGCGGGGCCGGCGACGACGCGCCCGGCGGCGGCCGTCTCGAGGTTCGAGATCGTCGGCGGGAGCTGCGCGAGCGCCGAGCGGGCCGCCGTGGCGAGACGGACGTCGGCCGATCGCGCGCGCGCCGTCGTCGCCAGCTCGCGCCGGAGGCGCGGGGCGAGCGACGCCGCGCGTCCCGGCGTCGCCTCCAGGACGACGAGGAGCTCGAACGGGACGGGCGTGACGAACGCCCCCTCCGCGTCCACCGTCGTCGGCGCCTCGCCCCGTCCGAGCGCCCCGTCCGAGCGCCATCCGGCGAGACCGTCGCCCGTCACCTCCCCGAGCCGCGAGACGAGCGCGGCGAGAGTCTCCCGGCAACGCCGCTCGACGGCCGGGACGGCGGCGGCGGTGAAGGGACGGTCCGGAACGCTCACGTCTCCTCGGGCTCGTCGACGGCCAGCCGCAACGTCAGCTCGTTCCGCGCGCCGTCCGAGACGTAGCGGAGCTCGTCGCAGGCCGCGCGGATGATCGGGAGCCCCATGCCCCCCTCCGGCCACGTCGACGGGTCGTCGGGGTCGAGGTCGCGCGGCGGCGGGACGCGCGTCGGGTCGAACGGGATCCCGGTGTCGACGACGGAGAGCGAGATGGTGCGTCCCTCTCGCGTCAGCTCGACCTCGACCCGGCCGCCGCGGCCACGATAGGCGTGGCGGACGACGTTCGTCGCCGCCTCGACGACCGCCAGCTCGAGGAGCGACCGCCGCTCGGTCGGAAGCCCCCACTCGGCGAGGACGCCGTGGCAGGCGGCCGCCAGGAGGCGGACCGAAGGGAAGTCCGCCTCGACGGAGAGGTGGATCGTCCAGCGCCTTCTCATCGGAGCTCTCGGGGATCATAGAGCCCGGCGCCTCCGCCCTGCGACAATGGCGGCGTGATCCCGAGCCACGCCCCCTCGAAGACCTCCGCGCCGGCGGGCGCCGTCCTCCGCGCGACGATCGAGTACGACGGCAGCCGCTACCGCGGCTGGCAGGCCCAGGTGAACGCCCGCACCGTCCAGGGTGTCCTCCTCGCCGCAGCCCGCGAGCTCTGGGGGCCCGGCGTCCGCGTGCACGGAGCGGGACGGACAGACGCGGGCGTCCACGCCCTCGGCCAGGTCGCCTCCGTCCACCTCCCGCCCCGCGCGCGCGTCGATGCCGCCGCTTCCCTGCGCCGCTGGAACGAGCTCCTCCCGTTCGACGTGAACGTCCTCGCGCTCTCTCCCGCGCCGCCCTCCTTCCACGCCCGCCACGACGCGGTCCGGCGCGTCTACCGCTACCGGATCTCGACGCGGCGCACCGCGTTCGGCAAGCCGTTCGTCTACTGGTCGAAGGACGCTCTCGACGTCGCCGCGATGGACCGCGCCGCGCGGCTCCTGGCCGGGCGGCACGACTTCGCCGGCTTCTGCGAGAACCCCGAAGGGCACGACTCGACGATCGTCGTCGTCGAGGAGGCGCGTGTCACCGCGCCCGCCGAGGCCGACGGCCTCGTCCTCGTCCGGATCTCGGCGTCGCACTTCCTCTGGAAGATGGTCCGGCGCGTCGTCGGCGTCCTGCTCGAGGTCGGCGCCGGGCGGATGACCGAGGCGCAGGTGGCGCGCCTCCTCGTGGAGCGCAGCGTCGAGGTCGCCCGGCTCACCGTGCCTCCGTCCGGCCTCTTCCTCGAGTCGGTCGGGTATCCCGGCGAGGCGGCCGGCGAGCCTCCCCACCCGCTTCGTCCCGCGTTCTGAGTCGCGTCGGCGCCGCGAGAGGAGGAGGGCAGGGGCCACGCTCGCGGGACCGCGCCGCTTCTCCGTTTGACCCTCGGGAACGGAGCGTGCTTACATCCCGGCCCATGCGCCGTTCCATCCTCCTCGCGGCCTTCGCCCTCGCCGTCCTCGCGTCTCCGGCCGCTCCGTCGCGGGCGCAGGGGATCGCGTTCTCCGAGGGAAGGCCGTTCGCGGAGGCGCTCCGGCGCGCGCGCGCCGAGAAGAAGCCGATCCTCCTCGACGCCTACGCCGTCTGGTGCGGCCCGTGCAAGCAGCTCGATCGGCTGACGTTCGCCGACCCGAAGGTCGGCGAGTGGGCCCGGAAGAACGTCGTTGCCGTGAAGCTCGACGCGGAGAAGGGAGAGGGGCGCCGCATCTCGCAGCGCTACGCCGTCCGCGCGTTCCCGACGGTCCTCTTCATCGACCCCGCGGGCAACGAGATCGACCGGCTCTCGGGAGTCTTCGGCCCGGAGGAGTTCCTTCGGGCCGCCGACCTCATCGTCGCCGGGAAGGCTCCGCTCGCCACCGCGGTCGCGCAGCTGAAGGAGAAGTGGGACCCGGCGCTCGCCGGAGGCCTCGCGGCGCAGCTGGCCCAGCGCAACGACCTCGGACGGCTTCGCCCGATCGCGCTCCGCGCCGTCGAGGAGGACCCGTCGCTCGCCGAGGAGGGGGCCCGCGAGGCGTTCCTCTATCTCGTGAGCCTCGAGCACGGGGCCGGCGCGCTCTCGGCCGAGACGCTCGACCTGATCGAGTCGCTCGCGCCGCGCCTCGCCGCCGACCCGCGCGCGGCGCTCCTGTACCTCGCCGCCGCCGAGGCGCAGGCGCGGGCCGGGAACGGCGCGGCCGCGCGCGCCTCCGCCCTCGCGGGGCTGAAGCTGATTCCCGAGGACGCGCCGCTCGCCGTCGACCTCCACGTGGCGCTCGCCGCGGCGGAGCGCGCGGCCGGGAAGCCGGAGGCCGCTCTCGCCGCGGCGCGGCGCGCCGTCGCACTCGGCGAGAAGGCCGCGGGCGGCGCCTGGGGTCGCGCCTCGCGCCTCCTGGCGCTCGCCGAGACGCTCGCCTTCGCCCGGCAGGGCGAGGAGGCGAAGAAGACGCTCGACGTCGCGCTCGCGAGCGTCTCGAACGACCCGGCTCTCCTCGTGCGCGCCTCCGCCCTCCTCGTCCGCCTGAAGGACCATTCGGGCGCGGTCGCGCGAGCCCGAAGCGCCGTCGAAGCCTCGCAGGGGGGTGACGCCCGCGCGCAGGCCGCCCTCGGCGAGGCGCTCGCCGCCTCCGGCGACGTGAAGGGGGCCGTCGCGGCGTTCGGCCGCGCGGTCGAGCTCGAGCCCGAGAACCGCGACGCGCGACGGCGCCTCGACGCCCTCCGCAGCCGGACGGCGAAGAAGCCGGCCTGAGCGGGGCGCTCCCGCCGCGGGCTCAGGCCGCGGGCGGGACGCCCGCCGGAGCCTCCGTCGTCGCGATCGTCCGGCGGCGCCGCCTGCCGAGCAGGACGAAGAGGAACGCCGCGGTCGCGATCCGGACGACGAGGATCCCGGAGGAGAACGCGTGGAGGCGGCCCCACGCCCTTCGCCCCGGGTCGCCCGCCGGCAGGAGGTCGATCAGCGTCGGGAGGCGGTCGCGGAGCGCCATCATCTGCGGCGTGATCACCTCGTGCGAGGCGAAGGCGGCCGCGGCCAGGACCGCGAGGAGGCGGAGCGCGAGCCCCTTCTGCACCTTCCCGAGCGGCTCGACGCGGTCGAGGAGGAGCACCAGGACGAACGCGACCGCCGCCACGCCGTAGGTCGAGAGGTCGAGCAGGTCGAGGAGGGCGCGGTTCACCGCTCCGCCCGCGTGGCGCGACGGGGATTCCCGGAGGACGGTCCCGGCCGCGCCGGCGAAGAAGACGAGCGCGCCGAGGAGCGCGCCGACGACGAGGAGGAGCGCGGCCCGGAGCGCGGAGCCGCGCGTGAACCGCTCGAGGCTCATCCTTCCGCGACCCACTCGGGCACGACGCGCGACGGGACGACACCCGCCTCGAAGGCCCTGTCGAGGAGCAGCCGCACCGCCTCGCGACCCCGTTCGCCGTAGGAGCGGGTCCAGTCGTTCACGTACATCCCGACGAAACGGTCGGCCTTCTCTCGGGGGAGGCCGCGGGCGAAGCGCATCGCGTCGGTCAGAGCCGCCTCCCGGTTCGCGAGGGAGTACTCGATGGAGCGCCCGAGCGCGCGGGAGATCTTCCCGATCGTCTCGTCGCCGAGGTCGCGCCGGACGGCGTTCCCTCCGAGCGGGAGGGGAAGCCCCGTCTCCTTCGTCCAGAGGGCGCCGAGGTCGCCGAGGAGGCGGAACCCCTCCTCCTTCCACGTGAGCTGCCCCTCGTGGATCACGACGCCGGCCTCGACCTCGCGCGCGGCGACGGCGTCGCCGACGCGGTCGAACGGCAGGAGGACCGGCACGGCGAGCGGGACGCGCATCCGGAGCGCGAGCGCCGCCGTCGTGAGCGCGCCGGGGATCGCGACCCGCTTGCCGGCGAGCGACTCGAGCGTCGCCGGGGCGTCGTCGGCCTCGCGCGCGATCACGCACGGGCCGTAGCCGTCTCCGAACGACGCGCCGTGCGGCAGGAGGACGTACGTCCGGGCCAGGTACGCGTACGCGTGGAACGACACGGCGGTGATCGCGAGCTCGCCCCGAAGGGCGCGGCCGTTCAGCGTCTCGATGTCGGCGAGCTCGTGACGGAAGGCGAGACCTTCCGTGTCGACCGCTTCCGCGCGCAGACCGAAGAACATGAATGCGTCGTCGGAGTCGGGCGAGTGGGCGAGGACGAGAGGGGAGGCTTCGACGTTCGACATCGCGCGCGATGCTACCCGTTCCGTCCGCTCGCGCGCGAGCGGGGGACGGACGCGGCGTCCGATCGACTGCTCCTCGCACTCGGGCTTGCGGGGAAAAGAAAATCCGCCCGCGTCAAGAAAAAAATCCTTGCATCCGGTTCTCGTTCTTCTACAATTCCCGAGGGAAAAAAAAGAACCGGCGAAGCGACGGCAATCACTTCACCGGTGAACGGGAAAACCTGGAACCCTGAAACCCATGACTGACGGGCAGTCGACAGGGCCGAAGGTCGCGGGCCCCCGTCCTTCGAGGGAAGGTCAACGTAGCACGCGGCTTCCGGGACTGTCAATCGAATCTGCCAAGAGGAGGTGACAGTAACCATGGCGACGAAGAAGGCTGCCAAGAAGGCCGCGAAGAAGGCCGCGAAGAAGCCGGCCAAGAAGGCCAAGAAGTAGGCCTTTCAGGCTCATCTCTTTACATTTCAAGGATTTCCGGGATACGGGGGCCGAACGGGCCCCCTTTCTTCTTGCCTCGACGGGTGCTGCGACAGCGCTCTCGGCAGACCCCGAATTCCACAGGGAATCCTCCGCGTTTTGCACCCCGGTATAGAAAGACTTTTATACTTTCGTCGTGTCGCTCCCGCACGTCCTCCTCGGGCTCCTCTCGCGCGCTCCGGCGAGCGGCTGGGATCTGAAGAGCCGCATGTCGCGCGACCTCTCGCTCGGATGGGACGCCGAGCTCCCGCAGATCTACCCCGCGCTGCGCCGCCTGCTGCGCGGCGGCTTCGTCGTGATGAAGAGGCGCCGCTCGGAGAAGGGACCGCCGCGCCGCGTGTACCGCATCACGCCCGCCGGTCGCCGCGAGCTCCACGAGTGGCTCGCGGAACCGCTCGCGCTGCCCCGCCCCCGCGACGCCGCGCTCGCGCGGATCGCGTTCCTCGAGCGTCGGCCTCGCGAGGCGCGCGCCGCTCGCCTCCTGGAGTACCGCGCGCTCGTCGTCGCCGCCCTGAAGAGGGCGTCGCCCGGCTCGACCGCGGCGCGTCGTCGCTGGCGGGCGCTCCTCGAGGCCGAGCGCGCCTGGGTCGACGCCGAGCGTGCCCTCCTCGAGGCGGCCGCCGCCGAGGAGCCGGCGGCGCCGCGCTGACGCCCGACCGGGCGGCGGCCGCGGCTCCCGCGGCTACGCCGGGAGGAGGTTCGAGTAGCGGGCGACGAACTTCTTCCGGCCCGCGCGGTCGAAGTAGACCGTCAGCTTCTCCCCGTCGCCCGACCCCTCGACGAGCAGGACGACGCCGATGCCGTACTCGGGGTGGCGGACACGCCCGCCGCGGCGGAAGCCCGAGGCGGTGGGCGGCGGCGGCGTCCGTCGCATCGTCGGGATCGCCGCCCGCGCCGGCCTCGCGGCAGGGCGCGCGACCGGCCGCGCCGCCGGACGTTGCGGCGTCCACCGCTCCTGCGACTCCCCTTCGTAGTCGGGGAAGAGGTCGCCGCCCCGCCCCGCGCCGCGGAACCCGTCGGCCGACGCCGGGCCGAACGTCCGGTCGACGACGGCGAGAGTCTGCTCGGGGATCGCGTCGAGGAACGGCGAAGCCTCGCGGCTCGTCCACTCGCCGTGGACCATCCGTCGGAGGACGCGGGAGAGGGTCAGCTTCTCCTTCGCCCGCGTCATCCCGACGTAGGCGAGGCGCCGCTCCTCCTCGAGCTCGTCCTCGTCCTGCCGGGAGGAGAAGTGCGGGAGCGACCCGTCCTCCATCCCGGCGAGGAAGACCTCGTCGAACTCGAGCCCCTTCGCCGCGTGGAGCGTCATCAGGACGATCCCCTTCCGCTCGTCGACGTCGTCCGCGTCGGAGCGGAGCGTCACGGCGTCCAGGAACGCGGCGAGGGAGCGGTCCGCCTCGTCGCCCTCGGCGCCCGACCGCTCGTGCTCGCGCGCGGCGGCGAGGAGCTCGTCGAGGTTCTCGCGCCGGGCCTGGTCCTGCGGGTCGTCCGACCCTTCATAGAGCGCGAGGAGGCCGGTGTTCGTCAGGACGGCCGCGACCGCCGCCGCCGAGCCCGCCTCCTCGGCCGCGAACTCCTCGCGGAGGGAGGAGACGAGGTCCCGGAACTCCACGAGCGCCTTCTTCGCCCGCTCCGTCAGGCCGTCGGGAAGGGCGGAGAGGACGGCGAAGAGCGAGCTCGTCCGCGCCGAGGCGGCGACCGAGAGCCCCTCCAGCGTCGCCGCGCCGATGCCGCGCGCCGGGACGTTGACGACGCGCCGGAACGAGACGTCGTCGTCGGGGTTTCGGAGGAGGCGGAGGTAGGCGAGGGCGTCCTTCACCTCGGCCCGCTCGTAGAAGCGGGTCCCGCCGACGAGGAGGTACGGCATCCGGTTCCTCACCAGCTCGTCCTCGAACGGGCGCGACTGCGCGTTCGTCCGGAAGAGGACGGCCACCTCGGCCGTGGGTCGGACCGACCGGACGCGGGAGATCCGCTCGACGACCTCGCGCGCCTCGTCCCGCTCCTCGGGAAGGACGAGGAGCGTCACCGGCTCCCCGCCCGGCTTCGTCGCCTTCAGGTTCTTCCCGAGCCGGCGTCGGTTCTCGGCGACGACGGCCCCCGCGGCATCCAGGATCGGCGCCGTCGAGCGGTAGTTCCGCTCGAGGCGGATCGTCCTCGCGCCGGGGAAGTCCTGCTCGAAGTCGAGGATGTTCGAGACGTCGGCGCCGCGCCAGCGGTAGATCGACTGGTCCTCGTCGCCGACGGCGAAGACGTTCCGCGCCTCCCCGGCGAGGAGCCTCACGATCCCGGCCTGGGCGCCGTTCGTGTCCTGGTACTCGTCGACGAGGAGCTGCGTGACGCTCCGCCGCAGGAGGGCGAGGACCTCCGGGCTCCTCTCGAGGAGGCCCCGGGTCCTCACGAGGAGGTCGTCGAAGTCGACCGCGTTCGCCTTCTTCAGCTCCTTCTCGTAGGCCGTGTGGAGGTCGGCGAGGCGGGTCCCGACGAAGTCGCCGAACCGGCGCGGGTACTCGTCACGGCTCCAGCCGGCGTTGCGGGCCCGCGAGATCTTCGAGGCGACCGCCTTCGGCGTGAGCGCCTTGTCGGAGATCCCGGCGGCCTTGAGCGCCTGCCGGAAGACGGCCAGCTGGTCGTCGGCGTCGAAGACGACGAAGCCCGGCGTCAGCCCCGCCTCGACGGCGAAGCGCCGAAGGAGCCGCACGCCGTAGGCGTGGAACGTCCCGACGAACGACCGGGGCGGCCTCGAGCCGAGGAGGTGAGCCACGCGCTCCTTCATCTCTCCCGCGGCCTTGTTCGTGAACGTGAGCGCGACGATGGCGGATTCCGGCGTGCCGTGCGCCATGAGCCAGGCCATCCGACGGGTCAGGACGCGCGTCTTGCCCGAGCCGGCGCCGGCCAGGACGAGGAGGGGCCCCGGCCCGGCCGAGACGGCGGCCGCCTGCTCCGGGTTGAGACCTTCGAGGAGGGCTTTCTCGCGATCGTTCAAGGGACGCGGAGGATACCGCGCAGGCGCCGCGGACCGCCGGAGCGCGAGGAAGGCGCCCTTCCTCCCGCCGCTATTCCACCGTCACCGACTTCGCGAGGTTCCGCGGCTGGTCGACGTCGCAGCCACGCCGCCGCGCCACGTGGTAGGCGAGGAGCTGGAGCGGGACGACGGAGACGATCGGCTGGAGCGCCGGATGGACGAGCGGCACCTCGAGGACCTCGTCGGCGAAGGTCGCGACGTCCACGTCGCCGCCCGAGACGAGGGCGACGAGCTTCCCCTCCCGCGCCTTCACCTCCCGGAGGTTCGAGGCGACCTTGTCGTAGAGGGTGTCCCGCGGCGCGAGGGCGACGACGGGGAGCTCTCCGTCGATCAGGGCGATCGGCCCGTGCTTCATCTCCCCGGCCGGGTACCCCTCGGCGTGGATGTAGGAGATCTCCTTCAGCTTGAGCGCCCCTTCGAGCGCCACCGGGTAGTGCGCCCCGCGCCCGAGGAAAAGGACGTCGCGCGCGTGGGCGAGCGTCCGCGAGAGCTTCTCGATCGCCGGCTCGAGGGCGAGCGCCTGCTGGAGCGCGACGGGAAGGTGGGCGAGGCCGTCGAGGAAGGGGTCCCCCGGCTCGAGGCGGCCGAGGTCGCGCGCCGCCCGGGCGTAGTACGCGAGGAGGGCGAGGGCGACGAGCTGAGTCGTGAAGGCCTTCGTCGAGGCGACGCCGATCTCCGGCCCCGCGTGCGTCGCGAGGACGCCGTCGACGAGGCGCGCGATCGCCGAGCCGGGGACGTTGACGACGCCCACGGTCGGCGCGCCCGCCCGCTTCGCGTCGGTGAGCGCGGCGACGGTGTCGGCCGTCTCCCCCGACTGCGAGATCCCGAGGACCAGGGTCCGCGGCCCGACGAGGTTCCTCCGGTAGCGGAACTCCGAGGAGTAGTCGACCTCGACCGGGACGCGGGCCACCTCCTCGAGGAGGAACTTCCCGACGAGGCCGGCGTGCCAGCTCGTCCCGCAGGCGACGATCACGACCCGGTCGACCTCGGAGAGGAGACGCGGGGAGACCCCCATCGCGTCCTCGCTGAAGCGGCCGGTCTCGAGCGAGAGCTTGTGCCCGACCGTCTCGACGACGACCGTCGGCTGCTCGGCGATCTCCTTCGCCATGAAGTGGGGGTAGCCCCCCTTCTCCGCGGCGACGGCGTCCCACGGGACGCGCCGCGCCGGCCGGCTCCGGGGCGCGCCGTCGAGGCCCGCCACCTCGACCGACGTCGCCGTGAGGCGGACGAAGTCGCCGTCCTCCAGGAAGACGAGGTCGCGCGTGTGCGGCAGGAGCGCCGTCGCGTCGGAGGCGACGAGGTTCTCGTCCGCGCCGAGCCCCAGGACGATCGGGGGGCCGTTCTTGGCGACGTAGAGGACCTCCGGCTCGTCGGCCGAGAGGACGACGACGGCGTACATGCCCGTCATCCGCGAAAGGACCGTCCTCACGACCTCTCCGAACGGCTTCGCCGGCGCGTCCGCGCGCGCGGCGCCGATCGCCTGGGCGATGACCTCCGAGTCGGTCTCCGACGTGAACGCCACGCCGCGGGCGAGGAGCTCCCGCTTCAGCGGAAGGAAGTTCTCGATGATCCCGTTGTGGATGACGACGACCCGCCCCGAGGCGTCGCGGTGCGGGTGGGCGTTCTCCTCCGAGGGGCGGCCGTGCGTCGCCCAGCGGGTGTGGCCGATTCCGGTCCGCCCGGCCGGCGGCTCCGATTCGATCCGCGCGGTCAGGTTCCCGAGCTTCCCCTCGCTCCGGGTGACGCGGACGAGGCCGTCCGCCCCGAGGACGGCGATGCCGGCCGAGTCGTAGCCGCGGTACTCGAGCCTCTTCAGGCCGTCGATGAGGATCGGCGTCGCCTCGCGCGGCCCGACGTATCCGACGATGCCGCACATCGCGCTACCCCTTCCGGTCCTTCGCCGCCGTCTTCCTCTCCCGGTACCGCGTGCCGCCCCCCTCGACCGTCTTCTGCGGAACGCGGGAGGTGGCGAGCGCGCCCGCGGGGACGTCCTTCGTGATCGTCGAGCCCGCGCCGACGAGCGCCCCGTCGCCCACCGCGACCGGGGCGACGAGCTGGACGTCGGAGCCGATGAACACGCCGGCTCCGATGTCGGTGAAGTGCTTCCCGTAGCCGTCGTAGTTGCAGGTGATGACGCCCGCCCCGACGTTCGTCCGCTCCCCGACGCGGCAGTCGCCGAGGTAGGTGAGGTGGTTCGCCTTCGCGCCCTTCTCGAGGCGTGCCTTCTTCGTCTCGACGAAGTTCCCGACGTGGACCCCCTCGCCGAGATCGGTCCCTTCGCGCAGCCGCGCGAACGGCCCGACGACCGCGCCGTCGCCGACGACGGCCTTCTCGAGGACGCTGTAGGGGCGGACGGAGACGTTCGCGCCGATCGTCGAGGACCCGACGATGCATCCCTGCCCGATCCGCGTCCCGGCGCCGATCGACGTCTCCCCGGTGATCGTCGCGAACGGCTCGACGACGACGTCCGGTCCGAACGTCACCCCGTCGTCGAGCGTGATCGTCTCGGGCCGGATCAGCGTCGCCCCGGCCGCCATCGCCGCGCGCGCGGCGCGCCGGCGAAGGAGCGCGTCGACCTCGGCGAGCTCGAGGCGGGAGTTGACGCCGAGGACCTCGGCCGGGTCGCCGACCGGGAGGGCCGCGACCGCCGCGCCGTCGCCGACGGCGTATCCGAGGACGTCCGTCAGGTAGTACTCCCTCTGGGCGTTGTCGTCCGTCAGGCGCGGGAGCTCCCTCTCCAGCAGGGCGCGGTCGAACGCGTAGATGCCGGAGTTGATCTCGCCGAGCGCCCGAACCTCCGGGCTCGCGTCCTTCGCCTCGACGATCCTCTCGAACCGCCCCGCCGCGTCGCGCACGACCCGGCCGTAGGCGCCCGCGTCCGCGAGGAGCGCGGTGAGGACGGCGATCCCGGCGCCGGCGTCGAGCGCCTCGTCGAGCCGGGCGAGCGAGGCGGCCGTCAGGAGCGGGACGTCGCCGGCCAGGACGACGACGCGCACCGCGTCTCCGAGCGCCGGCAGCGCGACGCGGACGGCGTCGCCGGTGCCGCGCGGAGGGTCCTGGACGGCGACGAGCGCCTCGGGCGCGGTCCGGGCGAGGTGCGGAATCAGCTCTTCCCGCCCCGCGCCCGCGACGACGACGAGCCTCGAGCCGGGACGAGAGGCGAGGAAGGCGCGCGCCGTCCCGACGACGTGGTCGACGAGCGGCCGGCCCGCGGCCTCGTGGAGGACCTTCGGGCGGGCGGACTTCATCCGGACTCCGCGCCCGGCGGCGAGGAGGACGACGGCGGTAGCGGCGGGCACGGTCAGCCCCGCCCGACGAGCGCCTCGAACCGAGGCTGCGACCGGAGCGGCGCGAGGTCCGCCTCGAGGCGGGCCTGGATCCGGTTCTGGTCCGAGGCGGCGATCGCCGCCCGCAGGCTCTCGAGCGCCTCGTCGGGGCGGCCGTGGAGGGCGTAGCAGCACGCCGCGAGGTAGGCGAGCCGCCCGTCCGGGTCGGCCTGAGCGTCCGCCGACCGGACGAGCTCGATCGCCGTCGCGCAGTTCCCGCGGTTCTTCTCGAAGACGGCGGCGTGGTAGATCTCCGCCGGGTCGCGCAGCGGCTTCTCCTTCGTGGACTTCCCGTTCCGTGCGACGGCGAGGAACGTCCGCGCGCGGTCGACGAGCTCCCGCTCGTCGGGCTGGAGCTCGAGGAGCTCGGAGAAGCAGGCGGCGGCCGCGGACATCTCCCGGCGGTGCAGGTGCTCCATCCCTTTCTCGAACAGCTTCCGCGCGTGGGTCAGCTCCCGGGCGGCCTCCCGGTGCGTGGCGGGCGGCTTCTTCTGGCTCGAGGCCGCGTCCGCCCGAAGCTCGGCGAGCTTCCTCTCGACCTCGACGAGAGGCACGCCGAGCGTGCGGGAGACGGTCGGGAGGTCCATGCGTTCCGCGTTGGCGTTCAGCCAGCGGATTTCGTCCTGCGTCCAGTGCCTGCTCATCCCACGACCTCCGGGCACGCCATTCGAGCCGCGTATTCTGGTCACCGTCCGGGAAGAGGTCAAGGCGCGCCGTCCTCGGCGCGGGACGCGCAGGACGAGTTCCGTGACGGAACGCACGGTTCCCTCCGCTCCGGCGCCCGCGCCGGGTCCCGCGGTAGGCTCCGAGCGTGTACGCGCGTCCTCTCTATTGCTCGCAGTGCGGACAGAGGCTCGAGGAACGTTCGGTCGGTGCCGGGGACGGCAAGGTCGTCCCCGTCTGTCCCGCGTGCGGCGCGGTTCACTGGATCGACCCGAAGGTCGCCGCCGGCTGCCTCGTCGTCCGCGACGGCCGGGTCCTCCTCGTGCGGCGCGGGATCGAGCCGGGCTACGGACTCTGGGTCTTCCCCGGCGGCCACGTCGACCGGGGCGAGACGCTCGAGGAGGCCGCGCTGCGCGAGACGCGCGAGGAGTGCGGGGCGCTCGCGCGGATCGAAGGGCTCCTCGGCGTCTACTCCTATCCGGGACGCCCGGTGATCGTCGCGGCCTACCGGGCCTCTCTCCTCTCGGAGAGCCCGGAGCCGTATGCCGCCGACGAGACCCTCGAGGTGGGGTGGTTCGCGCCGGAGGAGGTCGACCGGCTCGACCTCGCCTTCCGCTCGAGCGCCGACGCGCTCTCCGCGCTCCTCGGCCGGCGCGTCCGAGCGCCCCGGCACGAGGGCTGAGAAGGCTACCCGAGCCGGACCGAGAGCTCGGGCCGGCCGAAGCCGACCGCGAGGGCCGCGTCGTTCCCCGCCTGGACGTGGAGCGTCGCGGCGGGCTCCGCGACGAACGCCACCTCGCCCGCGCGCACGTCGCGCGCCTCCTCGCCGTCGACGAGGGTCAGCTTCCCGGAGAGGACCGCGACGCTCCGCAGCCCTTCGACCGCCCAGCGCGCGGCCGGCGGCGGACCGAGGCGGAGGACGGCGCGCCCGCCGCCGCGAAAGAGGAGGCGCGCCCCCGTGACGCCGGGGACGGCGGAGCCGGCGAGGGAACCGCGGGCGATCCTCGCCGGCGCGTCCTCCTCTTCCGTCCGGACGCCGTCGAGGAGCGCGGCGACGCCGGAGGAGAGCCCGGTCGCGCCCGCCGCCGGGAAGAAGACGTCCCCCGCCGTCTCGCCGAGGAGGGCGACGCCGGCCCACGCGCACCCGCCGTCCGTGACGAGAGGGGCGAACGGCCCGAGGCGCGAGACTCCGCCCCGGCCCGCATCGGCGCCGAGCTCGGCGAGCGACCCCGCCGCGTGGACCGTCACGCCCGGCCGGCGCTCCGGCGCCGCCGCGAGGCGATCGGCGCCCCGGGGATCGTCCCCGGCGGGAGGTCCCCCTCCGCGCAGCCATCGAAAGAGCCCTTTCGGCACGCGCGGAGTTTAGGGGCCGACGACGACCGTCGGAAAGGCCGCGCCGCGCCGTCCCCTCCGGAGTGCGGGCGGCGTCGTCTCGGGGCGGCCGCCGCGGCACGGCTTTCGCTAGAATGACGGGTTGGTGGCACGGTCCACCCCCGGAGGTAGAGATGAACCAGAAGAAGACGCTGTCGGCCGCGCTGATCGCGATCCTGATCGCCGTCAGCGGGATCGCCCTCGCGGGCCCCCAGGCCCGGATCGTGGGGACGGTCACGGACGCGAAGGGGGGACCGATCGTCGGGGCGACCGTGACGATCACGACCCCGGCGTTCGGGAAGTTCAAGGTCGTTCTGACGACCGACAAGGACGGGAAGTGGGGGACGATCCTCAACGACTCCACGATCGCTTACGACTACCTGGTCGAAGCGAAGGGGTACATCCCGATCAAGCAGAACAAGAAGGTCGGGATCGGCTCCGAAGGGACGCTCGACGTCCAGCTCCTGACCGCCGACCAGGCCGTCGAGAAGGGGCTCGTGAAGGAGGTCGTCGACCCGTACACGCTCGCCTTCAACGGCGCGGTCGAGAAGTTCCAGGCGGGCGACCTCGACGGGGCGATCGAGGGGGCGAAGAAGGCGACCGAGCTCGGGCCCGACAAGGCCGGCGCCTGGGACATGGCGACAAAGGTCGCCGCCGCCAAGAAGGACTGGGACCTCGTCATCCAGTGGGGTGAGAAGGCCCTCTCGATCGAGCCGGACAACGGGTCGCTCTACGGCGCGCTGATGGAGGCCTACAAGGCGAAGGGGGACAAGGCCAAGGCGCTGGAGTACGAGAAGAAGTTCATCGCCGCCAACCCCGACAAGCCCGAGATCCTCTACAACCAGGCCGTCGACCTCTACAACAAGGGCGACTTCAAGGGGGCCGACCCGATCCTCCGCAAGGTGATCGAGGGCGCCCCGGAGTACGCCAACGCCCACTTCCTCCTCGGCATGTCGTGCGTGAACCTCAACAAGATCCCCGACATGAAGAAGCACCTCGCGGAATACATCCGGCTCGACCCCAAGGGCAAGGAGGTCGCCACGGCGAAGGAGATGCTCGAGGCCTTCAAGTGACGACCCGCCCGGCGGAGGGCGCCGCGTGACCGCGGCGCCCCTCGCCATCGGCGTCGCGGGCGGCACCGGCTCCGGCAAGACGACCGTCGCGAACGCCATTCGCAACCGGGTGGGAGAGGACCGCATCGCGATCCTTTCCCACGACTGGTACTACCGCGACTGGGTCGACCTCCCGAAAGACGTCCTCGACCACAAGAACTTCGACCACCCCGACTCGCTCGAGAGCGACCTCCTCGTGCGCCACCTGAAGGCCCTGAAGAGCGGGGCGACGGTCGAGGTCCCCGTCTACGACTTCAAGACGCACCGGCGCGCGCCGGAGACGCGCCGGATCGAGCCGCGAAAGGTGATCCTCGTCGACGGGATCCTCATCTACGCCGAGCCCGCGCTCCGGACGCTCTTCGACGTCCGGATCTTCGTCGACACCGACGCCGACGTGAGACTCATCCGGCGCATCCGGCGCGACATCGCCGAGCGGGGCCGGACGCTCGACAGCGTCGTCACCCAGTACGAGTCGACCGTCCGGCCGATGCACCTCGAGTTCGTCGAGCCGTCGAAGCGTTATGCCGACCTGATCATCCCCGAAGGGGGCGAGAACGCCGTCGCCCTCGAGTTCCTCTTCGCCCGCCTCGAGAAGATCCTGGGCTGACCCGGGCGCGGGCCCCGGGCGGATAATCCCGGTACACATTCCGCCGCCACGGGCGGAGGAGGCCGCCATGCCGATCGTCGTCCGGTTCCTCTCCGGGTCTCTCACCGATCGTGACTTCTCGTTCCCCGGGGAGGTCGTCCGCGTCGGCGACGCCGAGGGCGTCGATCTCCGGGTCGACCCGGCCGCGCCCGGCGACGGCGGAGCTCGCGGTCGGGTCATCGAGATCTCGGCCGAGGGCTCCGGGTTCCGGATCCGCTCGGCCGGCAACCGCGACCTCTCCGCGCAGGGAGAGTTCCCGCTCGACCATCCGGTCCCCGACGGCGGCGAGGTCCGCTTCGGCGCCTGGGGCCCCGTCTTCACCGTGAGGCGCGTCTCCGCCGAGCTTCCCTTCACCGCCCCGCAGCCCTTCCCCGTCGCCGAGCCATCACGCGCCGACGACACCGCCTCCCGCCGGCGGGCCGAGGACACCGGCTCGCGGCGCCGGAGCGTCCTGACCGCCTCGGGCGAGAAGCCGGTCGGGCCGAAGACGGTCATGGTCATGATCCAGGACGCCCTCTCGAAGGCCCGCGAGCAGGGGGATTCCGGTTTCGTCGAGAAGGGGACCGTCTTCGTCCGCGAGGTCGTCGCCGACACGATCACGAGCGCGACCCGCTCTCTGAAGATCGGGCTCCTGCTGACGGGAGCGGCGCTCGTCATTCTCGCCTTCGCGCTCGGCTACAACGTCTGGCGCACCCGCCAGACCGTCGCTCACGTCACGCGCGCCGCCGACGAGAGCGTCCAGGGCGTCCGGAAGGAGCTCGGCACCCGCGTCGAGGAGATGCGGCAGGAGCGCGACGCGCTCGCCGCGGAGTCGGCCGAGGTCGCCCGCAAGCTCGGCGAGCTCGAGAAGACCGCCGGCGCGAGCGAGAAGGCCGTCTCCGACCTCCGCCGGCGTCTCGGCGACGCCGACGCCCGCCGGAAGGACCTCGAGGGGCGGATGCAGCGCGCGCTCGACGCGCTCGCCGCCGACAAGGAGGCGCTGCAGCGGCAGCTCGAGCAGATGGAGCGGGAGCGCGCCGCCGACCGGGCCCTGCAGCAGGCGGAGATCGAGAGGCTCCGGCAGGAGACGACCGCACCCGTCCCCCTCCCGGTCGAGCCGGTGCCGACCGCCCCTCCGGCCCCGCGGTGAGGGCGCGGGGCGAAGCCCCGCGCCCTCCGCCCCCGGACCGACTCCTGAGAAGATGCTCCCGTGAACGTCCGCCCGAACCTCGTCGGCGGCTACACCATCCTCGAGCGCCTCGGAAGGGGCGGTCTCTCCGGGGTCTTCCGCGCCCTGCGCGACGCCGACGGCCTCGAGGTCGCGCTCAAGATCACGAGCCTCGCCGACCTCGACCCTGAATTCCGGCCGCAGGAGAGGTTCGAGCGGGAGGCCGAGCTCCTCGGGCGCCTCTCCCACCCGGCGCTGCCGAAGTTCCACGACTGGGGCGTCACGCTCGACGGTTACGGCTGGCTCGCGATGGAGCTCGTCCGCGGCGCCCCGCTTTCCCAGTTCGCGCTCCGTCCGGCCTGGGAGCTGATCCCGATCCTGATCCCGATCGCCGAGTCGCTCGCCGCCGTCGCCCGCGGCGGCATCGTCCACCGCGACGTCGCCCCCGACAACGTCCTCGTCGCCATGGAGGACGGCCGCTTCGCCCCGAAGCTCATCGACTTCGGCGTCGCGAAGGACCTCTTCGCCTCGGCGGCGGCCGGAGGCCTGACGCAGCACGGCGCCTTCCTCGGGAAGCTCTCCTACGCCCCGCCCGAGCAGCTCCTCGGTCTCCCGAAGGGGCAGACGCTCGACTTTCGCGCCGACGTCTACTCCTTCGGCCTCACCGTCTGGGAGCTCCTCGCCGGCCGGCAGGCCGTCGCCGCGACGACGCTGCCGGAGATCGTGAACGCGCACCTGACGCGCTCCTGGCCGCGCCTCGATCTCCCCCCCGCCCGCGGCGGACCCGCGCCGAAGCTCCTCGCGCTCGTGGAGAGGATGACCGCCCGCCGCCGCGAGGACCGCCCCTCTTCGTGGGAGGAGATCGTCGCCGCCCTCTGGCAGGCGCTCGACGAGGTGCGCCCCGTCCACCGCGAGCTCGAGCAGAAGAAGGCCGAGCTCGCCCCGTTCGACCACGTCCCACCGCCCGAGCCCCGTCAGGACGGCGCCGGCGCCGACGCACCGTTCCCGGAGGCGGCGACCCCGCCAGCGGAAGCCCCCGTCGAGGACGTCCCCGTCGCTCCCGCCCCGGCCCTCGCGCCCGCCGCGCGGCTCCTGACCCGCGAGCTCCTCCTCGGACGCGTCGTCCTCATCTTCGGCATCGCCGCCCTGGTGGCCGCGCTCGCCTTCGCCCTCCACGTCGTCGTCTCCGCTCCCGAGCCGGCCGCCGAGGCCGAAGGCCTCCGCCCGGCGATCGCGGGGAGGGACACCGGTCCCCCGTCCGCCGCCGGCGCGCCCGCCGGCCGCCTCCTCGTCGCGCTCGTCCCGGGCGGTGTCCTCGAGGAGGTCGTCGACGAGGCGGGCCGCCGCGTCGCCGGCCCCCGCCCGCTCCCGGCGAGCCTCCCGCTCCCGCCCGGCGCCTACCGCGCCCGGCTCGCCCACCCCGAGTCGGGCTGCGCGATGACGGTCACCTTCGACATCCGCCCCGGTGGAACGACCCGCGTCCTCGAGAGCTGCCTCGGGAGCGAGTAAGCCGCCCTACCGGAGGTGGGCAGCCAGGTCGTCGGGGTGCGCGGCGCGCAGGCGCGCCTCGGCCTCCGTGATCGCACCCGAGCGGACGAGCCGCGCGAGCGACTCCTCCATCGTCACCATCCCGAGTCGGCGGCCGAGCGTCAGCTCCGTGTGCAGCTGGTGGAACGTCCCTTTCCGGACGTGCGCCCTCACGCCGTCCGTCGCGAGCATCAGCTCCGCCGCCACGACGCGCCCCTTCCCGTCGGCCCTCGGGACGAGCTGCTGGCAGAGGACCGCCGAGAGGGCGAGCGAGAGCTGGTGTCGCACCGTCGCCTGCTGCTCGGCCGGGAAGATGTCGGTGATCCGGTAGACCGTCTGCGGGACGTCGTTCGTGTGGAGCGTCGCGAGGACGAGGTGCCCCGTCTCGGCGGCGGTGAGCGCCGCGCGCGTCGTCTCGAGGTCGCGCATCTCGCCGACGAGGATCACGTCGGGGTCCTGCCGGAGCGCCGCCACGAGCGCCGCGGCGAACGTCGGCGCGTCGGCCCCCACCTCCACCTGCTCGACGATCGACGCGCCGTGCGCGTGCTCGTACTCGACCGGGTCCTCGATCGTCACGACGTGCCGCTTCTGCGTCCGGTTGATCCGGTCGACGAGCGCGGCGAGCGTCGTCGTCTTCCCCGAACCGGTCGCGCCCGTCACCAGGAGGAGGCCCCGCGCCGCCTTCGTCAGGTCGTAGAGCGACTCGGGGAGGCCCAGCTCGGCGAGCGGCGGGATCCGCTTCGGCAGGACGCGGATCGCCGCGGCCGTGCCGCGCCGGGTCCGGTGCAGGTTCACGCGGAACCGCCCGAGCGCGCCGAGACGGACGGAAAGGTCGACGGCCCCCTCGGCGCCGTACCGCCGGCGGCGCTCGGCCGAGAGCGACGGGGAGAGGAGGTCGAACGCCTCCGACGGGCCGAGCGGCTCGCCGGCCGCGGCCGAGACCGGCTCGAGCGAGCCGTGGAGGCGGAGGACGGGCCACGCCCCGGGGACGAGGAGGAGGTCGGTCCCGCCGCGGCGAACCGTCTCGGTCAGGAGCGCCGCGAGGCGCGGGGAGAGCTCCCCATCCGCAATCGGAGCACCCGTTCGCAGCCCGACGGCCTCCGCCGCCTCGAGCTCCCGCACGTGCTCCACGAGCGGCTCCTCCCCCGCCGGGCCCTCCTCGGCCGCGTTCAGGGAACGGATGAGGCGGTTGAGGTCTTCCGTCTCCACGCCGGGAGTGTACGGAGGCCGCCGGCGCTCCGTCGCCCGCCCCGGGCCTCTCGGCCACTAGAATCCGCGCGTGCCGAACTTCGCTCCCGTCCCCGATCAGCTCGAGCTCCTCCTCAAGGGCGTCGAGACGTGCGTCCAGAAGGACGAGCTCGCCGCGAAGCTGGAAGCCTCCCGCAAGAGCGGCAAGCCGCTCCGGGTCAAGGTCGGCTTCGACCCCTCCGCCCCCGACCTCCACCTCGGCCACACCGTCGTCTTCCGGAAGATGCGCCACTTCCAGGAGCTCGGCCACGAGGTGATCTTCCTCATCGGCGACTTCACCGGCCTCATCGGCGACCCGACCGGGAAGAAGGCGACCCGCCCGCAGCTGACGAAGGACGAGGTCCTCGCGAACGCCGAGACCTACAAGACGCAGGTCTTCAAGATCCTCGACCCGGAGACGACCGTCGTCGACTTCAACTCCCGCTGGCTCGGCGCGCTCGGGGCCGACGGCCTCATCCGCCTCGCGGGGCGCTACACCGTCGCCCAGCTCCTCGAGCGGGACGACTTCTCCAAGCGCTTCAAGGCGGGCCAGCCGATCTCCGTCCACGAGCTCCTCTATCCGCTCTGCCAGGGCTACGACTCGGTCTTCCTCGAGGCCGACGTCGAGCTCGGCGGCACCGACCAGCTCTTCAACCTCCTCGTCGGCCGCGAGCTGATGCGCAGCTACGGCCTCGCCCCGCAGTGCGTCATGACGACGCCGCTCCTCGTCGGCCTCGACGGCGTCGAGAAGATGTCGAAGTCGCTCGGGAACCACGTCGGCGTGAGCGACCCGCCCGACGAGATCTTCGGGAAGGTCATGTCCGTCTCGGACGACATGATGTGGACCTGGTGGACCCTCCTGACCGACCTCTTCCCGCACGACATCGACGCCCTGAAGGCCGACGTCGCCTCGGGTGCGAAGCACCCGAAACGGGTGAAGATGGACCTCGCCCGCCAGCTCGTCGCCGACTTCCACGGTGCCGACGCGGCGGCCGCGGCCGAGGCGGAGTTCGAGCGGCGCTTCGCGAAGGCCGAAGGGCCCGTGAAGGCCGAGACCGTCTCCCTACCCGACCCGGCCCCTGCCGACCTCGCCTCGCTCCTCGTCGCCGTCGGCCTCGCCCCGAGCAAGAACGTCGCGCGGCAGAAGGTGAAGGAGGGAGCCGTCGCCACCTCCGGGGACGGCGTCGCCTTCACGAAGGCCGACAACCCCGCCGAGCCGTTCGCGCTCGAGCCGGGCGCCGCGCGCTACGTGAGGCTCGGCAAGCGCTTCCTCCGCGTCGCGCGGTAGCGCGATGCCCCGGCGCGCCGCCGCCCGACGGAACGGGACGCCGGCGGCGTCCGGACGTCGCCGCGCCGCCGCGCCCCTTCGGACCGTCCTCGTCGTCGGCGGCGCGGGGCGGATGGGGCGCCTGCTCGCGCGCGCCTTCCGCGCCGCCGGCCACGCCCTCGCCGTCCACGACCCCGGCCGGCGCCTCGCCGGCTTCCCGTCGGTCCCGCTCGCGACGGCCGCCGAGGCCGACGCCGTCGTCGTCTCCGTCTCGCTCGAGGCGACGCCCGCCGTCCTCGCGGAGCTCCTCGCCCTCTCGCCCCCGGGCCTCGTCCTCGACGTGGCGAGCGTGAAGGGGCCGCTCCTCCCGCTCTACGCGAAGGCGGCCCGGCGCGGCCTCCGCGTCGCCTCGGCCCACCCGATGTTCGGCCCCGGCGTCCGCTCGCTCGCGGGGCAGAACCTCATCGTCTGCAACGCCGGACACGAGGCGGCCGCGCGCGACGTGGCGCGTCTCTTCTCCGGCCACGGCCTGAAGCTCGCGACGATGCCGATCGGCGCGCACGACCCGTGGATCGCGACGACGCTCGGCCTCGCCCACCTCCTCTCCCTCCTCGCCGGCTCCGTCCTCGCGCGCGGGGGCGTGAGCGCCACCGGCCTCGACGGCCTCGCCTCGACGAGCTTCCGCAATCTCGTCCTCCTCGCCGCGCCGATCCTCCGCCAGTCCCCCGACCTGACGCTCCTGATCCAGGCGCGAAACCCCGCCACGCCCGCCCTCTTCGACCTCCTCGCGGAGGAGCTCGCCACCTGGCGCGCGCTCGTCGCGCGGAACGACCTCGCCGCGTTCGAGCGGAAGGTCGGCGAGGCGGCCTCCGTCCTGACGTCGCCCGGGCCGGGCCGACGCCGGCCTACGCGCCGCTGACGATCCCGCCGTCCGCCGCGACGCGGAGCGGCCCCGTCGGGACCCGCGTCACGTCGAACGAGCGCGCCGCCGCCGCGAGCATCTCGCCCGGCGCCTCCCCCGCGACCTCCTGCCCGAGGAGCCGGAGCGCGAGGGCGAGCGACTCCGCGACGCGCCGTTCGTCGAGCGTCTCGAGCGGGAGCGCGCCGTCGCGCTTTCCGAGCTTCTTCCCGTCGGCGCCGAGGACGAGCGGCAGGTGCGCGTACGACGGAGTCGCGAGGCCGAGCGCCCGCTGGAGCGCGATCTGCCGCGCCGTCGACGAAAGGAGGTCGCCGCCCCGGACGACCTCCGTCACCCCCTGCGCCGCGTCGTCGACGACGACGGCGAGCTGGTAGGCGAACGGCCCGTCGGCCCGTTTCACCACGAAATCCCCCACCGCGCGCGCCACGTCCTCTTCGATTCGGCCGTGGACGCGGTCCCCGAAAGCGACGATTCCCTCCGGGACGCGGAACCGTACCGCGCGCGGCGCGCGCCCCGCCGGGAGACCCGCCCGACAAGTCCCGGCGTAGACCGCCCCGGCCGCGTCGACCGGGTCCGCGGCGTCGGGCGCCCCCGCCGCCCGGGCCACCTCCGCTCGCGTGCAGCCGCAGTCGTACGCGTGGCCCGCGGCCCGAAGCCGCGCGAGCGCCTCCTCGTAGAACACCGTCCGCCGCGACTGGACCGCGACCTCGCCGTCCCAAGTCAGTCCGTAGCGCTCGAGCGCGCGAAGGATCTCGTCGGCCGCCCCCGGCACGACGCGCGGCCCGTCGAGGTCCTCCATCCGGACGATCCACTCGGCCCCCGCTCGCCGCGCGAAGAGCCACGAACCCAGCGCCGCGACGAGGCTGCCGAGGTGAAGCGGGCCGGTCGGAGACGGGGCGAAGCGGCCCCTGGGGCGCGGATCGGTCACCGATCGACGGCTCCGGGCCGGAAATGCCCGCCTCGGCCCCTCGCTTGACGCTCCGCCACCCGGTCTCCTAGACTCCGCCTTCCGCGCAGGGTCCGCCCTCCGCGGCCGCTCTTTCGAGAACGTTCCGCAGTAGCTCAATGGTAGAGCATTCGGCTGTTAACCGAAGGGTTGTAAGTTCGAGTCTTACCTGCGGAGCCATCGTACTTTCCCCGTCGGCCCGCGAGGGGCCTGCGGATCGACGAACGCCGGCAGCGATGCCGGCGTTTCGCGTCTCCGGGCCCTTCGCGCCCTGCGTGGGGTCCCCCGGCGCCATCTTGATCCGCTGGTTCGAGAGGGCTTTGTGGTCGCCGTGCTCGAGGGTGCCGAGGGTGTTGCCGACGTGTTCTCGGCCCGGCTCCAGCGGCTGACGTCGCGGACGAGGATGGCATCGAAGTCCGGTCTTCGCTTGACGTCCCCGATGAGACGCTGGAAAGCGTCGCGCTTCTCGACGCGCTTGCCAGAGGCGCTGTCGCTGTAGACCCGGACGACTTCGTGCCCCGAGGCGGCGGCGTGTGATCGGAGGCGCTCTTCCTGCGCTTCGAGGCTGTCGGGCTGGAGGTCGATCGTCGAGCGGCGGACGTACAGGGCCACTTTCATGCGGCACCTCCGGAGGGAAAGGTGGGGCGCTGCCACTCGTTCCGAGCCACTTCCGGAGGCCCGACGCGGCGGATTGTTGAGACGCAGGCGCGACGAATGCCGCAGGGTCCCGGCGCTGGAGCAGAAATATTTCTTCGAGCCAGGGGCACTTTCACCCCTCCAGATCACTCATCAGAGGTAGGGGGACGGCGATGCCTGGGGCTCGCTCTCCAGACCGTCCTCCTGGAAGGGAGTTGTGTGTGCATTTCAGGGACGACCCGCCTCGGGCGCGAGGAGCCCCGAAGTCCATCCTAATCGCCGGTCGCTCGTTCGCGTTCGCGTGCGGGCTATCGGGAGAGGAGCTTCACGCTCTACAGGAGGAGGTTCGAGCACGGGGCGGGCGGATCGATGTTGACCTGACCCCCGAAACCGACGTTCTCGTCGTCGGCTCCCTCCCGGGAATCGGCAGGCTCGCCGAGAAGGGCCGGGAGGTGATCCTCCGCGGCGAGCTCTATCGGGACCGGATCGGGCTTCTTGAGTTCGTGACGGAGGAGGCGTTGAGGGCCACCCTCTCGGCGAGCCCGGGCGGTGAAGCGTGATTGGGCACGTCCCTCGTCTCGCCCCTTTCCGGTCCGACGCGGTCCCAATTCGCCCGCCTCGCCCGCGGGCGCCATCTGAAGTGCCCTGCGTGAAGACGTCATCACGGCCGCCCAAGAGCCAACTGAGTATCTACTCAGCCCAACCCCGAAAGGAACATGCTTGAAGTTCCGTCCCGCAGTTGTCGGTCCTCTGCTGGCCGCATGTCTTGCGACGCCGATCCTCGGACAGGGCGATCACCCCAACCGCGCCGCAGGGATCAGTGCCCAGACCCTCTACTCGAGCTCTGGGTCCGACGACATCAATCTCTTCAACGGCAACCTTCACGACCTCATTCCGATCGGCGAGCCGGTCGCCGTCGGGCCTCTGCTCTCCATTGCCCCCGCGCTCGTCTACAACAGCCAGGCAGAGAAGGTGTGGCGCGTTTGTAAGGAGAATGAGGAGCACCCCACTGGCGACCGAGCGATTGGCCCCGGTTGGCGCCTTCACTTCGGTCGGCTCGGGCCCGTCGAGACGAGAATCCCCCGCGGGAGCATCGACTACTGGCAGCCGAGCACCCCGGAGGCGCCTCTCGTCGACGACGCGGTCTATGGCATGGGTTCGACCCGCTGGGCGTACGAGGACACCGACGGGGGAATCCATGAGTTCTACGACCGACTCGTCGAATCCTCCTGCAGCATTTCTGATCCCGCCTGCGAGCCGACGCATCCCCCAAAGTGCTTCGGCCCGACCGAACATGGTGCGGGGCACTGCTTCGCCTACACCCACGACGGCAGCTTCCTGCGACTCGATCCGATCGATCCGGAGCACGGAGGCCATCCGACGGTCTACTTCCCGGACGGCACTTTCCGAGTAATGGGATTTCGCGGAGGGCGATATCCGATTCTCGGGACGTCCCTTCCGACCGACTTGGATCACGCGGAGACCGTGCCCGCCTATCACACGACCCTCGCGGGCGACTTGTTCGGGAACCAGTACTCCGTGCAGTACTACGGAGACGGCACGCAAGGGAGCCCGGCGAATCCCCTTCTGGAGCACTCCATCCCTGAGAACCAATGGGACGCCATTCCCTTCCGCGTCTTCCCGTCGACCGCCGGCAGCGATGCCGGCGTTTCGCGTCTCCGGGCTCTTCGCGCCCTGCGTGGGGTCCCCCGGGGCCATCTTGACCCTCTGGTTCGAGAGGGCTTTGTGGTCGCCGTGTTCGAGGGTGCCGAGGGTGTTTCCGGCGTCGTCGACGAGGACGCGCTCGATGGCGAACGGCACCGATCCGCTCGGCCAGAAGCCTTGCCGCACGAGGCGTGCGTGGGAGGAGCGGACGACCCGGGCCTTCTCGAGGCTGAACTCGGCCGCCATGGCCCGTTTCACGGACCTCAGGAGGAGGGCGTAGGGGGACTGCTCCGGTCCGAAGGTCTCGTCGGCGTAGAGGACCTGGACGCCGTGGGAGCGGCATATGAACTCGTAGTAGCCAGCCTCGTCGGTGTTCTCGGCTCGGCTCCAGCGGCTGACGTCGCGGACGAGGATGGCCCCGAAGTCCGGCTTTCGCTTGACGTCCCCGATGAGACGCTGGAAAGCGTCCAGCTTCTCGACGCGTTTGCCGGAGGCGCTGTCGCTGTAGACGCGGACGACTTCGTGCCCCGATTCCGTGGCGTGTGATCGGAAGCGCTCTTCCTGGGCTTCGAGGCTGTCGGGATGGAGGTCGGTCGTCGATCGGCGGACGTACAGGGCCACTCGCGCGTGGCACCTCCGGTGGGAACGTAACGGCCGAGTCCGCGCGCGCAGCGGGACTCGCCGTTGGCGCGCTAGCGGCGAGGACCCGAGGCGCCTTGCTCTCCGCGTCGGTCGGCAGGCTCGGAGCGTACTCCGGGCAAGGAACCACGAACGCACGAGCATGTTGCGCCTTGGGCTCGACCCCAGGCATCAGTTGCGCTGTCTTACCCTACTGCTCGTTCAGATCGCCGGGAGATCCGCTTCTCGCCACGCCCAGCGAACGAGGTCATTGTTTGGCCTGTATTGACGCTCGAGCCATCGGAGCGCTACCGACCTGCCGCACGCTTCCCCCCGTCTCCCACCCACTCATTGGCGCCGGCCGCAGGCCTTTCCGACCTACCCATTCGGTACTTGCGGCATACGAACATCCACAATCAGTCAGCGAGAAGGAATCTCGATGCCGCCATTCTTCTTGTTGCCTTTCGTTCTATCGAGTACCCTCTCGTCACCAAGCCGAGCTTCATGCTCGCAATTCACGTTTCGAGGAGAAGACTGTGTTATCACCATTTCTTCGCACGAACACCTCGATCCACCATGCACTCTTCGGGCTCGCGATCCTCTGCTCTGCGCCGATGGCGGTCGCCGCCGATCGACTTTCAGTGGATCAGACGAAGCCAGCGAGTTCATCGAACCTTCAGGTGACAATGGAACAGGGCTCAACCGCGCCCCTCGTTCACGTCCGCGATTCCGCAGCTAGAGAGATCGCATCGGTTCAGTTTGATCTGGAGAAGCCTGGCTTCATTGAGGCACACTATGCTGACCGATCCGATGCCAGCGGGCTGCGTGTACTCTTTCAGCAAAGGCTGGGCTTCGTCGAGATTCAGCTTCCCGACGGCCGTGCGATCTCCTGGATGTTCGACTCCACCGCCCGCCAGTGGCTGCTTGTCGAGGGGACTGATGACGATGTCTCCGTCCTCGGACGTGAGCACTTCCGCGAAGCGTTGAGGCTCGTCGGTGAGGCGGGCGAGCTGGTAACTGAGAACGGTCGCGTCCCCGACGACTTCGAGCAAGAGCCCCCGTGCGACATCGTGACAAACCCGAACTGTGGAACACTCGGGGGGAGCTGCACCGGCCCTTCGGTGTCGGGTTGGGGCTACAACTTCCGTAGGTCGATTTCCTGTAACAACGCTAGGCAGGACGCAAACAACAAGTGCAACAATTCTAAGTGCTGGGGCTGTTGCCAGACCCTCTCTTGCGACTGCCAGTGTCTACCCGTTCCTGGAAACCAAGGCTTCTTCTGCGCCTGCCTCGTCGTGGGAGTTCAGTGCGGCTAAGTCTTACTGGCGCTGAGGCGCATCAGAGCGACGGCCGGCCGCGGATGGGTTTCGAGAGGCGGATCCGTCTTCTCTTCGCGCTCGGAGGCGTCGTCTTCGGTTTCGCCCTTGGGTTTACGGCCGGCTTCTACTCGGCGGGTGCACTGTTCAAGAAGCTGATGAACGGAATCCAAGGCGCGCCGACGTTGGCAGCCGGAGGCGGCGGGGTGGCCCGCGGAGATGCACTTCCTGTCCCTCGGATGAACGCGAACGCCGCGACGACATCGCTTCTGGAGTTCAATGCTGTCCTCGAGGATGCCCAGGGGCATTCCGTCCCTCTCTCGACCTTCAGAGGGAAAGTCGTCTTCATCAACGTCTGGGCGACCTACTGCCAACCGTGCATCGCCGAGTTGCCAGCGCTCGAGACTCTCTATGCGAGCTTCGAAGGTCATCGCGATTTCGCGTTCGTTTCGATCTCCCGAGATAGCGCAACTACGCTCCGCGGGTTTCTTCACACGCGCACGCTTCGTTTTCCTGTATACCGATTCGCTCCAGGCTCGGATATCAGCGGCCTGGGGACAGCCGTACCAGTGACGCTGATTGTTGATCATACGGGCGCCGTAGTTAGCAGGATCTTCGGGGCCGCGAACTGGGCCGACAGGAAGTTCATTGAGGATCTTCGCATTCGAATTGACCAGGCAGCTGCTCCGAGCGCCTCCGCAACGCCGAGCGGATAGGAGCGTGCCGCCGAGGATTTCTCTGTAAGCGAACGGGTGTGTTCCGGGGCGGGCGGGCGCGCCCCGCTGGTCTTCGCGGTGCTATTTCCGATCGTCGTCCTCCTATCGGGGAGATGGCGAGCCATCTCCCCGATAGCAGAGGACGGCCCGGGGACCGGGCCGGATCCAGGGCTCGCGAAGCGAGCCGCGCAGCGGCCGCAGGCCCCCGACGCGGCCCGGCCCGCAGGCCAATACGATGTGCGGTGCGATGGCCCCCCATTCTCGGGCGCGTGTCCGGCGCGGCCCGCGGAGTCGTCTCGCCGCTAACCTTCGGGCGCCCAGAACCAGTTGAACCCTCAGCCCCGTTCTGAGAACTCGGTTGGCCTGATAGGCCGATCGCGGAGCCACGTGACCTTCCCCGCTGACCCGCTGAGGGAAGGCGGTCAACAGGAGCGCCGGCCTGAAGGCCGGCGTTTCGCGTTGGCTGTCGATTTCCAGCACCTTGGGACCCCGGTTTTTCACGATCATTCCCCCCGGGGTCACGCCGGCGTGAGGGTGTGAGCTTGCCTCGGTCCGGTCCTCCTTTCCATAGAGAAAGAGCTCCCTGGTAGCGCGGTGGGCGCTCGTGGACTCGCGCACTGCTGTCCAAGACAGCTCGGTTCGACGGGGATGCCCCGCATGAATAGCGGCTCCAGTGGCCCTTCTGGGGCCGGTTGCGGGAAGAGGCCCCCCTTCACGCCGCCACCGGCTGTCCAAGACCGGGCAGGTGAAGCTGGACGGCCTCGGGTATGAGCGGTGGCGTGCCGAAGGGGTCGTCGAGCCACTCCCGGAGGTCGCGGTAGGTGAAGAGGTTCAGGCGGAGCAGGTGCGCCAGGTTCGAGAGCGACCAGGACGCCCGGGACAGGTAGTGCAGCCACTTCAGGAGCATCAGGGCCAGCAGGGCCGTCCAGATCTGGATCCGAAGGGCGTTCTCGGTCGTCCCGACGAAGGTCTTCACCTTCAGGTTCTGCTTCAGGGCCTTGAAGAAGAGCTCGATCTTCCAGCGGTCCTTGTAGATGGCCGAGATCGTCGTGGCACCGAAGTCGAGGTGGTTCGTGAGCAGGACGATCTCGCGCTCCTTCACGGGGTCGAAGACCACGACCCGACGCAGCGGGTGAGGGCACTTCTCATCGGCGCCGATGTTCACGAGCCGGATGATCTCGTCCGAGACGATGTTCCGGTTCTTCGGGACGGTCCGACTCTCGGTCACGGCGTAGGCCGTGGACTCCTTCATCCTCGTGACGAAGAAGACGCCCTCGCCCGTCCAGCGACCGAAAAGCGAGTAGTCGTTGTAGCCACGGTCCATGACGACGATCGACCCGGGCCGCAGCGGGACGTACCGCGCCGGCCGGATGTCGCTGCGCCGAGCCTCGGTGAGCAGCAGCCATTCCGGCAGGTAGTCCTCGTGGCTGAGCAGCACGTGGAGCTTCACGCCACCCTTAGCCCTGCGGTAGCTGGCCCACTCGAACAGGCTCAGGCACAACGAGATCGTCGTGGAGTCGAGCGAAGCCAGGTGGTTTCGGAACCGAAACGGCTTGTGGCGACCGAGCTGACCAGTGCTCCGGAACGTTCCCAGCGTCGTCCAGAACATCTCCTCGAACACCGCCGCCGGTCGATGGATGTTCGCGTAGGACAAGGTCGAGCGCCTCGGCGATGCGGCCACGCCCAGGTGAGAGAGCTTCCCCATGCAGCTTGCCAGGCCGTTACAGATGTCGCGAAGCGACTCCGCCCGTGCCAGCTGCGAGAACAGCATCGCCACGAGCTGGGACCACGTGGAGAAACCCTTCGCGCACCGCTCGGCCCCGTGCCGGGCCACCAGGCTCTCGAAGGAGTTGCGGGGAAGCGCTCCGAGCAGTTGCCCGAACAGACTGATGTTCCGTACCATCTCGACACCCTCCGGTTAGTCCTGCAACAGACACGGTCGAGATTACCTCGGCCGTCCGGAGGGCCTTTCTCACGCGATCACGGATCTATCTTGGACAGGAGTGAGAGCCGCTGATCCAGGTCCAGTTGACGCCGTCCCATCTCCAGAGGTCGTTCAGGCAGTCCGCCTTAGGCCACTCGGCCTGAGTTCCGCCGAAGAGCCAGAGAACGCCGTTCGCGTCCTTCCACGAGACCGAGCTCTGTCGGGCGCCAGGACGGTTTCCCGGCGCAGCGACGCCCTTCGTCCCGTGGAAACCGGAAATCCGCCAGGACGCAATGCGATCGGATCCGCTGGTCCACGTCCACTGTCCTTCGACCGCGGCCGCGTTCTGCGGTGAACCGACCGGGAGGGCACCGCCGGCCGCCGGCAGCGCGACGAACGAGCAGAGCAGGATTGCGAACCGGTTCCCCAGATTCGTTCGGGCCATCTCTCCTCCGACTGCCACGAGTCTAGACCTGCCACCCCGGGCGACTACAGGTCCGCCGACCCGCGACGTAACCATTCCATGGTAGTGGCGGGACTCGTGGTGACCTTTCGCGGCCCCTGCACCGGGCCGGTTCCAGCAAGCAGCCCGGAAGGTGGGTCGTCGCCCTCATGCACCAGGGGGGGAGGGCGGCATCACGATGCATCCACGTCTCAGCGGAAGTCGTGGCTCGTTGGAGCGCTGTGGCGCTGGTGCCGGTCGGGCGGCGAGAGGGCGCGGCGCGGCTCGGGGATCGTCTCCGCGAGGTTCAGCCGCCCGAAGCGATCGGCGCGGATCGAAAGGGTGTCGTGCGTCTTCTGTATGCGCCCCTCGACGACGAGGAAGCGGGGGAGCCGACGACGAGGGCGCGGTTCTCCGTGAAGAGGTCGGGGCGGAGGATCGCCTGGCACATCTCGATCTCGTCCTCATGCGAGAGGAAGACGAAGCCCTTCGCGGATCCCTCTCCTGGGCACGGGCCATCCCGATGAGCCCGACGGTCGTCGCCGGGGGGGGCGGAGACCATCTCGTCGGCTGGGCGGGCGATTGCCACCTGCCCGGCACGCCCAGCCTTGCCTTCGCGCCAGGGCGCGCCCGCGAGAACCACGGCGTCATCGAGCTCATTCGGGACGGGACGCGGACCCACCGGGTGAAGAGCACCGCCGCTTCGTCCGTAGACGACATCCTCGACGTCACCGGCCACTTCGAGTAGGGGCGTCGCAGGGCGCGCCGAGGCCGAGCTCGGAGGCGTCGATCTCGTAGACGTCGAACAGGCCGTTGCCGGGCGAGCGCAGGCGCCCGACGAGCTCGCGGTAGCCGCCGCGTCCCGCAAGGGTCCGGTCGGCCGGTGACGCGATCGTCCGGTTGCTCGCGAAGAAGAAGGTCCGGCCATCGGGCGAGAAGCGGCCGCCGAACTCCCAGGCCGGCGAGTTGACTCCGCCGCCGAGCGAGCGCGGCTCGCTCCAGACTCCGGAGCAGGCGCGGGAGACGTAGAGGTCGTAGGAGCCGAGCGAATCCGCGCGCCCCTTCGAGGCGAAAACGAGCGTCCGGCCGTCGGCCGAGATCCAGGGTTCGATGTCCTGTCCTGCTGTGTTGATCGTCGGGCCCAGGTTCTCCGGCTCCGCAAACCGGTCGCCGAGCCAACGCGCGCGCCAGAGGTCGGACGTGCCCGCCGGTCCCAGGTTTCCCGCCTGCCGTTCGGAGCCGAAGTAGAGCGTCCCGTCCGACGTCTGGTTGGGGAACCACTCGGCGCCCGGGCTCGAGAGCTCGACGATCCGCTCCGGCTCGGACCAGCCGGCGGACGTTCGTCGCATCCGGAAGATGTCGTGGTCGGCGCGTGCCGGATCGGAGGCCCGATCGGGGCGGTTAGAGATGAAGTAGAGGGTCGACGCGTCCGGCGCGAACGAGACGTCCGCGTCGCTCCAGCGTCCCGAGAACCACGCCACCGACGGCTCGGTCCAGCGCTCGGCCCGGCGTTCGGAAGCGACCGCGGTCCAGTGCGCGAAATCGGGGGTCAGCTTGACGAAGTAGAGGGTCCCGCCGTCGGGGGATAGCGTTGCGTGGCTCTCGCTCTCGCCCGTGGCGACGACGCCCGGGGCAAGGAGGCGGGGGCCGCGACCCGGCGCCGCGAGGAGCGTCGTCGCGGTGATCAGCGTGAACAGGTTCAGTAGAGAGCGCATGCGGCGCGGCTCCTTTCCCGATCGACTCGAGGGCACCCGGGGCCGGAAGGGTCGGGTGGCCCTACCTGTGAACCGGAAACGGGTCAATGCCGCCGCGCGCCGCCGCGCGAGGGAAACGGACCGCCGGGGACGATGCCGTGCAGGCGGGGACGGTGAAAGGATCCCGGTGCCGACTCGCCGTTCACCGGCCTGCCGGGCACGCGCGTCCTACCCGTTGCCAGTCGTGCGGGGCGGAATCTTCCAATTGGTCAGTACGAGACCGATCAGCAGGACGGCCATGTAGGCGCCCTCGCCTCCTCTTTCGGGGAGATTCAGGAGCCCTTTGTCCTGGAGCAGATTCCACGCGAAGTTGAAACCGATGACGCATCCCAGGTCTCCCCGCGTCAGGACGATCTCGGCGAGCAGCACGCCGAGCAGGAAGGCATACACGAAGGCGAACCAGTAAGACTCCGGGTTGATGCCGTGGATGGCTGCGAACAGACCCGCGGACAGAAGCACCTCGCCATTCTCGAGCCGCTTCTTCCCCCGGGTCCTGACGGCCGACGCCGGTCACCACCAGCTTCGCCCACGTCGCGCTCTCGGAACCGACCGCCGGCCAGCCCGAGGCCGCCTTCGGCCGATTTTGAGGGCGGCGGGGCGATCGATCGTCCCGGTCGGCGTCCTGGTCAACCACCTCTACGTCGACGGCGCCGACCTCGGCGACCTCTGCGACGCCGCCCGCGACAGCTTCGAGCGGGCCTTCCAGCTTCCAGCGGCGCCGGGGGTCAGGCGCGCCCGATCGCCAGCAGCGTCTCGCGGGGCTCCTGGAGCACGCGGGCGAGGTCGCTCGCGCGCGAGAGGCGGGCGGCGAGCGGCATCAGGGCGCGGTCTCGCAGTGCGCGCGCGAGCGGATGGGTCCACTCGGCGAGGGCGCCCAGGCGTGCCGCGGCGTCGGCGACGCGGCGCACGGCCGGGCGGCGCCGCGCTTCGAAGGCGGCCAACGCGGCGGGCAGCGTCCCGGCCTGGCGCAGCTCGTCGAGCAGCACGGCCGCGTCGACCAGCGCGCTGTTGGCGCCCTGGCCGAGGTTCGGCGCCATCGCGTGGGCGGCGTCGCCGAGCAGCGCGAGTCGGCCGTCGAACCAGCGCGCGCAGTCGATCCTCCGCACCGGGTGGACCAGCAGGTCGTCGAAGCGCCGGATCGCCGCGAGCAACGAAGCGGAGGCGGGGTAGGCTCCGGCCCACGCCGAGCGCAGCGCAGCGAGATCGCGCGCGGCGACCGCGGAGCGCGTGGCCCTCGAGCCGGCGGAAGCGTAGACGTAGACGCCGCCCGGCACAGGGAAGCTGCCGAACAGGCCGGCCGCGGTCCAGGCCTCCTCGCCGAGCGCCTCTGCCCCTTCGACCAGCGTGCGCAGATAGGGAATGCCCGGCGGAGGCACGCGCGCGCCGAAGCCGCCGCTCTCGCGCACTGTGGAATCGACCCCGTCGGCCCCGATCACGAGGTCGGCGGCGAGCTCCTCGCCGCGGCCCGCGGCGCGGAGGCGGACGCGGCCGTCGGGCGTCGCGCGCTCGACGGCCGCGCCGAAGCGTACGTCGATCCGGGGCTCGGCCGCGAGCGCGTCGAGGAGCAGGCCCTGCAGGTCGCCGCGGCGGACCATCCAGACCCGCGGCGGCGCGCCGGGGGGCGAGTAGATCGTCCGCCGCGCGCCGTCGACGATGCGCGCCGCGCCCACCGGCCGCGCCCGTTCGGCGAGCGCGGGCAGCAGTCCGAGCGACTCGAGCACGGCGAGCCCGTTGTCGGCCAGCCCGATGCCGGCGCCGAGGGCGCGGGGGTGGAGCGCCCGCTCGAGCAGGGTCACGCGCGCCCCGGCCCGTGCGAGCAGCAGCGCCGCCGCCGCGCCCCCCGTCGCGCCCCCCACCACCGTCACGTGCAGTCTCGCGAGCTCCATGGTCTCCTCCCCAGGGAAGATCCTGGCCGAGGCGCGGCGGCGCGACGATGATCCTCGCTGCCGGTCTTGTGATCCTGGCCGCCCATCGCGGATAGTTGCGACGTGCAACGGACCTCGGTGCTGGCGGCGCTGACGCGCGGACTGCTCGACGCGGCGCGGGCGATCGGGCGCGATCCGGACGCGCTCGCCGCGGCCGCCGGCCTCGACCCGGCCTGGCTCGCCGGACCCGACCAGAGGGTGCCGCTGGCGAACCACTTCCGGCTCTGGGTCGAGCTGTCGCGGCGCCCCGACGGTCTCGCGCTGGGCGAGGCGCTCGGCCTCTCCGGGCTCGGCGTCGTCGGCTACGCGATGCAGCACGGCGCCACGGTGGGCGAGGCGCTCGAGTGGCAGCAGCGCTACGGCGCGGTGGTCCACCCCGACGTGAACCCGCGGCTCGAGCGGCGCCGCGAGGTGGCCGGCGAGCGGTTGGTCTTCGTGCAGGTTGTGCCGGCGCCGTTCGTCGAGCTGCGCGAGCCGGTCGACGCGCAGGCGGCGGCGATCGTGACCGCGCTCGCGGGCCTCGCGGGACGCGCTCTGCGCGCCCGCTGGGTCGCCTTCCCGAGGGCTCGCCCGGCGGACGCGGAGCGCCACGAGAGCTGGTTCTCCTGCCCGGTGGCCTGGGGCGCTCCGGCGCTCGAGGTCGCCTTCGAGGCCGCGGTCCTCGACCTGCCGCTGCCGCGCTCCGACGCGCGCCTGTTCGGCTACCTCGCCCGCCGCGCCGAGTCGCTCCACGCCGCGCTCCCCGCCGCGACGAGCTTCGCCGAGCGGGCGCGACGGGAGATCGGCGACGCGCTGGCGCGCGGCGAGCCGCGCGCGGCGGAGGTCGCCCGGCGGCTGGCCGTCTCCGAGCGCACGTTGTCGCGTCGCATCGCCGAGGAGGGCACCGGCTTCGCGCAGCTCGTCGACGCCGCGCGCCGCGAGCGCGCGCTGCTCCTGCTCGAGGATCCCTCGCTCTCCGCCTCGGAGATCGCCTTCCTGCTGGGCTACGCCGAGCCCGCGGTCTTCTTCCGCGTGTTCAAGCGGTGGACCGGGGAGACGCCCGGCGGCTGGCGGCGCCGGCGATCGGAAACTTAGCGGGAGTCGGCGTTCTCGGTCGAGGGAGGCTCGGCGGCCAACGCCAGGGCGGTCGGGTCCCGCGCTCGGCTCGGGTGCGCGAGGTGTTCCTCACGTCGGCGGAGGATAGGAAGTCGGATTTTCGGCGACGGCGAGGCAGAGGGTCGGAGGCGACGCTGGCCGGCAGGGCAACAGGGGAGCACGGGAGCTGGCAGGGCGACGGGAGGGGGAGCGCGGCCCTGAGAAGGGGTGGGAGCCGGGGCGGCGAGGTGGTCGAGGATGCGGCGGATGACGCGGGGCTCGGTGATGAAGGCGACGACCCGCATCACGCCCTGGCAGCGGGGACAGACGAGCGGATCGACTTCGTACACCTGGCGAATGAGCTGAGCCCATCCCCGGCGAAGGGCGGCCAGGGATGGGGACACCGGGGCGAGCGGCAGTCCGGGGAGCAACTACGATACCTCCCTCGCGCGCCGCCGGCCGGGCCGGCCGGCGCCTGCGGGGCGGGCAGGGGAGGCCGCCATCGTGAGGACCCGACCCCCGGCGCTCGCGCTCTTCCTCCTCCTCACCTTCGTCCCGGCCTGGGCCCTCTGGATCGGGTCGGGCGTCCTCTCGCGGGCGGGGAAGCAGCCTGCGGACGCCGCATGGCTGATGGCGCAGCTCGGCGTCTTCTCGCCCGCCCTCGCCGCCTTCGTCGTCGCCTCGCTCGAGCGGCCGGACGCGAGGAAGACGACGGTCCGGCTCGCCGGGTTCCTCTACCTGCCGGCCCTCGTGCTCGGGGCCGTGATCACGACCCGCGGGTTCGACGACCTCCGCCGCGTCGGCGCGGTCTGGCTCCTCCCGGTCGGGCTCCTCGCCCTCGCGTCGCTCGTCCTCCTCGGCCGGGGGGACGGCCGCGTGGAGCCGTGGCCGCTCGGAGGCGCCGGGAGGGGCGTGGTCGCGCTCTGGACGGCGGGCGCCGCCCTCCTGCCGGTCGCGGTCTACGGAGCGGCGTGGGCCGCCGGTGGAGCGGCGCCGCCGGCCGCCGGCGTGCCGGCCGCGGCGCCGTATCGCGACCTGACCGCCGCGACCGCGCTCCTTGCCCTCGGCTGGAACCTCGTCTTCGGCGGGAGCCTCGGCGAGGAGCCCGGCTGGCGCGGCTTCCTGCTGCCCCGGCTCCTCGCCGACCGCACGCCCTTCGGGGCGAGCCTCGTCGTCGGCTTCTGGTGGGGGGCCTGGCACGCGCCGATCGACTGGGTCCAGGGCTTCGTCGTGAGCGGCCCCGGCGCCCTCGTGGCCCGGCAGGTCTGGACCCTGCCCCTCGCCGTCCTCTTCGCCTGGGTGACGGTCCGGGCCGGGGGGAGCCTCCTCCCGGCGATCGCCTGCCACACCGCGCTCAACGCGGTCCCCGACTTCGGCCTCGTCGACCCGGCGCGCTACGCCTCCGCGACGGCCGGTTTCTGGGCCGCGGCGCTCGTCGCCGCCGTTGCCGTCATGGCGCTCGACCCGGTCCTGCTCCGCTTGCCGGGCGCGCGGCCGGCGGAATCCGGCCCGCGGACGTAAACGAATCGACGCCCCCGGTCGGCTTCCCGTGTGGAGCGGCCCGGAGAACGGGGCGCCCCGGGAGGTGGGTGATGCGCACGATCTTCTTCGTCCCCGTCGGGGCCATGGCCGTGGCCGCCGCGCTCTCGCTCTTCGGACCGGGCCTCCCGGCCGGCCCGGCTCCCGCGGGGGAGACCAGGCTCGAGCGCGCCGCGCGGGTCATCGCCGATGAGTCGCGGACCCCCGAGGCCGTGGGGGCCGCGCTCCGCGATCTCCTCGACGAGGCGATCGCGGCAGCGCCGGCCTCGGGCCTCGCCGGCGAGTGGCCGGCGAAGGTCGCACGGGCCCGGGAGCTGCTCGCGGTCCGCCCGCCCGCCCATGACGAGGCCCGCCGTCTCCTCGCGGAGAGCTGGCGCGAGGCGTTCGGGACGGCGTGGGCGTTCCCCGCCGCGGTCGCCACGATCGACGACGCCACGGCGCTCGCAGAGCGGAACGTCGGCGCGGCCGCGACGGCCCGCCGCGAGGGACGCTCCGGCGACGCGGTGCGCCTTCTGCTCGAGACCGTCATCCTCGTCGTCACGCCGATGCACGCGCCCGCCGCGCGGTCCTGAGGCGTCCGGCGTAATCTGGATGTCCGCAGTCGAGCTGGGCCGGGCGCTCCTCGGGCGACGCGAGACGGGTGCTGCGCCCGGACGGGACGGCCGGCGACGGGGAGAGCGGGTGAGCGAAGAGGACGTCCCGGACCGGGAGGCCGAATTCGAGGAGCTCGTCCACCGTCACCGCGACCGGATGATCCGGACCGTGTGGCGCGTCCTCCGCGACGCGGACCTCGCGGAGGAGGCGCTCCAGGATGCGCTCGGGACGCTCTGGAGGAAGCTCGACACGTTGCGGGCGCACCCGAACCCCGAGGCCTTCGTCCTCCGGGTCTGCCTCGACGCGGCGTACGACCGGCTCCGCGAGCGGGTTCGCGCGCGACGACGGGACGCCCCGGAGGACGAGGCGGCGCCCGGACCCGGCGGATCGGGCGACCGCGTCGAGGTCCGGGAGGTCCTCGAGGCGATCCGGCGCCTAGACCGGCGGCAGGCGACGGCGATCCTGCTGCACGCGGTCCAGGGGGAGCCGTACCGGGCCGTCGCGGAGGCGCTCGGCTGCGGCGAGGCGACGGCGCGGGTCCACGTGCAGCGCGCGCGGGAGAAGCTCCGGCGCGCCTTCGGGAGAAGCGTCGCCCGCCCGGGAAAGGAGACGGAGCCGTGAACGAGTGGCGATCCGACGACACCTTCGGGGCGCGGGACGTGGACGCGCGGCTCTCGTCCGCACTTCGGGACGACGTTCCGCCCGAGGTGGCGCGGCGGCTCGAGCGCCGGGCCGCGGTGGAGGTGGCGCGGCGGCGGATCCGCCGCCCGTTCCTGCTCGCGCTCCTCGACCGGCTCGTCCCGGCCCCGGCCCTGACGCGGCTCGCGATCCCGGCCGGGCTCGTCCTCCTCGCGTCCGGGGCGCTGCTGCAGGGATCGGCGTGGCCCTCGGAAGCCCGGGAGGCCCTCCAGCGCCTCAACGTGACCGCCTCCGCCTCGCGGGCGCTTGGCGAGGCGGGGCCGCTCCTCTGCGGGGCGGGTTCGCCCCTCGAGGGGCTCGGTCCCGAGGCCCTGTCCGACCGAGCCTTCCGGAGCTGGCTCCTCGTCGGGACGGAGGAGGTCCCGGAAGGCCGGCTGCGGCTCGTCTTCCGCGCGCCGCGAGAGAGAGCGCGCTACGAGGTCGTCGTCGACGCGGCGTCGTTCCGGCCGCGGACGATCCGGCGGACCCGGCTCGACGCTCCGCCCGGGGGCGTCCCGGTGTCCGACGAGTGCGCCTGGCCCGGGAACGACGGACGGCCGGTCCCGGAAAGGAGGTCCCGATGAACGTCTCCGCTCCGATCGCCGGGAGCGTCTTCCTCTTCCTCGTGCTCCTCGCGCTCGACGGGCCGGAGTGGTTCCGCCGGGACACGACGGACGCGGGCGCGAGGCTCCGCAGGCTCGCCTTCGACGCCTGGGCCGCGGGCGTCCTCGCCTCGCACCTCTTCTTCGTCGGTGCGCTGGGCCGCCCGGACCGGGGCCTCGCCGCGACGGCCCGGGAGATGACGCTCGCGTTCCTCCCGGCGCTGCTCGGCCTCGGCGTGGCGGCCGCGGCCGGGATGCGCGCCTTTGCGCCTTCGGGACGCGACGCGGCGCCGGACGCCGGCGAGGTCCGGGCCGCGGCGCCGCTCGCGAGCGCCGCGGCCTTCGTGGTCCTCGTCGCCGCGGGGCTGCTCGCGGCGACGCACACGGGGGGAGAGGCGCAGCTCGCGCCGGTCGCCGTCCTCCTCCACCCGCCGGCGCTCCTCGCGTTCGCCGGCGCGGCGCTGCTCCTCCTGCGCCTCGCGGGCCGGGGCGCGACGCGGAACGCCCTCGCGCCCGCGATCGCCCTCGCCGCTCTCCTCGCGGGTCTCGCGGGCCTCTTCCAGGCGCTCTCCGGTTTTGCCGCGCGCGACCTCGGGCGCGTGACGGCCGGACTCGCGTTCCTCCTGACGAGCGGGTTCGCGGGGCTCCTCGGGCTCCTCCTCGCGTCGCGCGCGCCGGGAGCCGGCGGCCGGAGAGGGGGCGCGAGCGTCGCGGGCGGCGTCGCCCGGGCCCTCCTGCCGCTGGCGGCGCTCCTCTTCCTCGCCTTCGCCTTCGTCGCCGTGTTGACGCCGATGAAGGCGCCGGGCTGAGCGCGTCGACGCCGATCGGGCCCGCGTTCAGCGCGAGGCCGCCGGCGGCGGCGCGAGGAGACGCGCCCGGACGATCCCGACCGGCGGCGCGAGACTCTGGTCCTTCGCCGGGGAGCGCCAGATCTTCCGGACGACCTCCATTCCGCGGACGACCCGCCCGAAGGCGGCGAAGCCCTGGCCGTCGGGGTTGCGGGCGCCCCCGAAGTCGAGCGAGGGCTGGGGGCCGACGCAGACGAAGAAGTCGCTCGTGGCAGAGTCGGGGGTGTCGCGGGCCATGGAGACGGCCCCGTCGACGTGCGAGAGGCCCGTGTCGCGGGTCCGCTCGAGGCGGATCGGGGGCCGGTCGTCGGCCTGGCGGGAGGGGGCGACGCCGGCCTGGATCACGTCGATCTTCACCGTCCGGCCCGGCTGGTTCTCCGGCGTCACGGTCCGGTGGAACCGTCCCCCGTCGTACCGCCCCGCCTCGACGTACCAGAGGAAGTTCCGCGCGGTCACCGGGGCGCGGAGGATAGGAGGTTTGATTTTTGGCGACGGCGAGGTAGAGGGTCGAAGCTGGCTCGAACGGCGACCAGGGGCGGCACCGCGGCGGTGCCGCCCCCGGTCGCGAGCGTTCGGGGAGCGCCGAGGGACTTCCGGGGCCCGTCTCGGAGGAGGGTGAGGGGAGCCTCAGCCTGCGCGATGGGGGCGGAGACGAGGCTCGACCGTGAGGCCGCGGCGGCTCGCCGGAGGCGGAGCGGGCCGGTAGGCCGGGCCGGAGGCGGGCGGCTCTGCTTTCCGGGCCTGGCTGCGGGCCTTCAGCTTGCCGCGGACGACGTTGGAGCAGGCGCCGTAGTAGTGAACGAGGTGCCTTCTCGGATCGGGAACGTGCGCGAGGAGACGGGCGACGAAGTCGAGGGCGTCGAGGGTCTCGGCAATTCCGCCGTCGTGGCCGTCGCGGGGCAGATAGGTGGCGGTCTGAGACCCCGGATCCCTGCGCAGACGGGTGAGGCTCACGGGGGAGCGGAGGCAGTAGCGGGCGAGAGCCTCGAGGGTGCGGCCGTCACCGGCGGGGACGGTCACTGAGTTGTGGACGGAGAAGCCGGAGTGGCGCCAGGAGAGGAGGAGGCGGGTGCGGTCCTCGTCGAGGAGGCCTTCGCGCTGCAGGAGACGGATCACCTTGTGCCGGAAGAGCGTCTCGGCGGCGGAGGGGCTGACGTACGGCACGGGCACCCACTGGCCGGAGACGGTCCAGCCGCCACGGGTGACGAGCGCGTGGACGTGGGGATGGAGATTGAGCTGGCCTCCGAACGTCTGGACGACGGCCACCCTGCCGGGTCGGAAGGCCTCTTCCTCGCCGGCCGCTACGGCCATCAGCTCGCGGACGGCCTGCCAGGCCGCAGCACAGAGAGGGCCGAGGAGCTCTCGGTGATGCATGAAGTGGGGGCGAAGGCGCTTAGGGACGGTGAAGACCCACTGGGCGTGGCCGACATCCGCGACCACTTCGTCCTTCAGGAAGGCGGCGAACTCGGCGGCGCGCTTGGCGCCGCAGGATGGGCAGAGCCCGCGCCCCTTACACGAGAAGGCGAGCAGGTACTCGGCGGCGCAATCGTGTGGCTGGCCTGGTTGTCTGCCCACCGGGCGGCCGCCTTCCTCGCGCCGCAGGGATCCCGCGGCGAGAGCTGAGCTCCTACTCGAAGTACCCGTTGACGTCCAGGATGACGTGGGCGGTGCCGGACGCCTGAGAGCCCGTGAAGAAATGCGGGCTCGGGGTTGCAATCGGAGACTGGTGTCTCCAGATTGAGGCATGCCGAAAGAGCGGGACGGGAAGGGGGCGGGGGAAGGCGGGGTACGGATCGTCGAGGCGGAGCGTCAGCAGGTTGAGCTGAGGGTGTTCCATCTGGACGGGACGATCCCTGGCGACCATCCGGTGCGCGCGATCTGGGCCTTCGTGGAAGGTGTGGATCTGTCGGGGTTCTACGAGGACTCGAAGTCGGTCGAGGGGCGGGCAGGGCGTCCTGCGATCGACCGGAGGATTCTTCTGGCGCTGTGGCTGTACGGGACGATCGAGGGAGTGGGAAGCGCGCGAGCGCTGGACCGGCTGAGCAAGGAGCACGTGGTGTACCAGTGGATCTGCGGGGGTGTGGGGGTGAACTACCACACGCTGGCGGACTTCCGGGTGCGGCACGAGGAAGCGATGGACGACCTGCTGACGCAGAGCGTGGCGTCGCTGATGAGCGAGGGGCTGGTAGAGCTCAAACGGGTGGCGCAGGACGGAATGAAGGTGCGGGCGAGCGCTGGGGCATCGTCGTTCCGGAGGAAGAAGACGCTACGGGAGTGCATGAAGCAGGCGAAGGAACAGGTGCGGACGCTGCGTCGGGAACTCGAGGAGGACCCTGGGGCGGCGACACGACGGGAGCAGGCGGCCAGAGAGAGGGCGGCCCGGGACCGAGCCGACAGGGTGAAGAAGGCGCTGGAGAGGGCGCGAGAGCTCGAGAAGGAGAAGCCGAAGAAGAAAGACAAAGAGGCCGTCCGGGCCTCGACGACGGACCCTCAGGCGCGGGTGATGAAGATGGGGGACGGGGGCTGGCGGCCGGCCTACAACGTCCAGCTGGCCACGGACACGCCGAGCCAGATCATCGTGGGCGTGGAGGTAACGAACCAGGGCAACGACCAGGGGCAGATCGAGCCGATGATCGACCAGCTGCAGGAACGCTACGAGGTTGCACCCGCGGAGACACTGGTCGACGGTGGCTACACGGCCCACGCGGACCTGGAGGCGGTGGCCGGCCGAACGACGGTGTACGCGCCGGTACCGAAGCCGAGGGACCCCGGAATCGACCCGCATCGGCCGAAGGCGACGGATTCGCCGGTGATCGCAGAGTGGCGAAAGCGGATGAAGACGGCGCGAGCCAAGCGGATCTACAAGGAGCGAGCCGCGACAGCAGAATGTGTCAACGCCCAGGCCCGCAACCGGGGGCTCATCCGGGTGCTGGTACGCGGGATCGAGAAAGTCCGGGCCGTCGCGCTGTTGTACGCCCTGGGGCACAACCTGAAGCGGATGCTCTCGATGGGCTACCTGACGGCGGTACCCGCGTGAAGCCGGACGCGGGCGGCCGCGAGGCCTGTGGATTCGGCTGCCCGGACCTCGGGCAACCGCGAGAGGGCCTCCGATCCGAGCCCCGGGAATCGATCCGCCGCCGTGGCGCGTCGCCGAGACGGACGACGACGATTGCTACCCTCCCCGGGCAAATCCCGGGAAACCTTCACAACCTCTGAG
>Ga0209604_1000130_pt1 | contig 69629 bp, 78 predicted proteins | sample AD_UKC097_MetaG_FD_184405 | JGI IMG/M metagenome (GOLD analysis project Ga0209604, IMG submission 184405) | Active sludge microbial communities of municipal wastewater-treating anaerobic digesters from USA - AD_UKC097_MetaG (SPAdes) (version 2) | ecosystem: Engineered > Bioreactor > Anaerobic >...
TCTTCCAGTTTTAACAAGAGGTGTAATCAGGCTATAATCCTTAGGTTTGATGCTGTTCAGAGAGTCAAGGCCACCCTTGTCTATATCGATGTCCATAACTGCGATGCCACTTATATCGCCGCATACTATCCCTATGTCTGCATCAGGCCACCTGTTAAACCAATCTTCAACTTCTTCCTCACTTGCCATTTTCTTTTCGTATGCCTTCCATCCTATTAGAGGTATTTTATCCAACGTTTTTATTGGGATAGCGTTCCACCCAAGAGAACGGTAGTATTTGGTCCAGGAAACAATAGGGCTATCAATCGATGGCATTGGCCCTATTTTTAGGGCCAAATTGTCATCTGGGGATTCACTCATCTGAATCCCTCCTAAATGGCCTAGCATACTCATTTGCAATTAGTATCTCAAGGGGCCATGCAAGCCTTTCATCGGCCCTCACAATCTGGCCTTTTTTGAACGGCCCGTTTGGCAGGGCCATGCCGTCAAGAAAGGGAGGTATATCCTCCAGCAGCTCAACATACTGGCCTATAAGATGCTCTCCTCTAGAACTGGCCTTAATTTTAGGGCCAGGCAGGCCTTCAATGCAGTTATTTACGGTAGCAGTAATCCAATTCACCTACTGTATCCTACCGCTCGAACCAGTAAATCCACTGATTCTGGTGACTAAGCGCATTTTTTCGCTTATCACATTTGAAGCCTTGGGCATAGGGCCTATTGGCCTTAATATCAGACCTCAAAATTTTCAACCAATGCACCACCATAGTGTGGCCGAGGTGTACCTTCTCCTCAACCTCTTTAGCGGTGAACGGCATTATACCGGATTTGATCACATCTAGAATAGATGTGTCCATTCGTGTATTTGACATATTTACCGGTGCAGTTCAAGAAGGAGCTTATTTATAATTATCGTGCATGAAAATAAAGTATGCGGTATTCCTGATTACAAATTTATTAGTTGTTGAGAAATCAAATACATTAACTTATAATCGTGGTTTGAATCACTGGATGTGCGCCAAGGTGGTTTTTGTGATGATACTCTAATTTTTAAGGCCAAATTAGAGGACCTTATTTTTAGGGAAAAAGTAACTAAATTTTAGTTTAAAGTGTCACAATAAGAGAAGAGTGAAAGAAAAATAAGTTGACCTTAATTTTAGGGCTAATGGATTTATTTAATATTGAACTATACTGAAGTGGCAGTGATTATGGGACAGTGAACTCATTATTTTGATATGAAAAGAAAAGAATTTGAGATATGCGTAAGTTGCAACAATACTAAGTTTTTAAAAAGAGCCTTGTTGATTTATGATCAAGGAAATGAACATATAATTTTAATTCAAACTTAGGCACATAAGTGTTATATTTATATATAAGTTCTATTTCTCTCAGTGGGGGTATATTTGACTGACCAAAAAATTATTGATACTCGTTCTAGTTTTCATGAATTATTGAATCATGTTTTCAGTCAAAATAAAGAGCTGTATTTAGAATATGGTAAAATAGAATACCCTCACTTGAAAACATATTTTTTAGAATCTAATTATCCTGAGGATTATGATTTTTCAAGAAATATTCCAAAAGAGTACAAGCTTTACAAATCTAATGAAGAAGATTTTTATCGCCTGGCTAATAAAGAAAATAAAAATGCTGGATTCCTCGATACTTCTAGGGGTAGAATATGGCAATTTTTTTCATTAGAGAAATCAGAAAAATCTGACTCTTTTGTAAAAAAATGGGCCGATAACACAATTAACTTAGATAGGTGTTGGCAATCTAATGACACCTTAAAAAAATATGAAACTGAATATACTTTTAGAGGAATCGGGATAAAATTTGATGATATATTTACGGACTATAAAGACAGAAATAGTTTATCTCTTAAATTATGGACTAAACGAGGGCTTTCTGAAATAGAAGATCAATTATATCAGTTAGTTAAGAAGGAATACTACCGCACCTCTACTAGGATACAAGAAGATGACCCCGAGGATAAAGATCCAATATTCTTGAATGAAATTTATTATGATGGAAAAGTAACAACTACATTTTCTAAAACTCCAGATCATCTTTTTAATTTTAACAGAATTTTTATTAATAAATATGTTAAATTATTAGAAATTATAGAAGATAGGCGGGGCGTATTTGGAGAACCTATTGAAATATTATTTGACCGAAGCATAGATATCCAGAAAATCGCTAATTATTTTACAACCGGAAAATATCCTTTTCGTCTTTTACTTGTCAAGCATAAAGAGAAAGATGATTTTATTGGATTACATGGCTTAGATCTACATACACACCAACCAATTAGCATTGATATCGGACTTGATTATATTTGGATTAATATACCTAAAATTACTTGCGGTAATGCTGGTATAAGAATTCCTACCTTATTAGGATTTCAAATCTTGGGTAAAAAAGAGATCGTCATTGGAGGTGAAAAATTATTTGTCTGAATATCGATATAGCCAATTAGAACTATGGAGAATTGTCATAGGTTTCACTAAAGAATTATCTAAATTTCCACATCCTTTTAGAAATGCAGGTTACAGTTTTCATAGAATAGAGCCTTTAATAGAAAATCTTACCCCTGACCTTGTTTCCTCAAGAAAAGGATTTTGGTTAATTAGTGATTTAACATTAGACCCAACTAAAGATTTATCGAGTTTTGATAAATATGGAATTCTAGGGCCATCTATTCTTGCGGATATTCAATCTCCCCACTATCATAAAGATTTGGGCAAACCATCTATTCTTTTAATTGGCAGTGAAGAATCTGTAACAAGCCAAAAATGCAAAAATTCTAAATGTGCAGGTTTAATTGTTTTTCCTAAGATTTTATTTTATGGGCATGTGAATTTTTTTGATGAAATTTTAGCCAACGAATTCATAAAAATCAAATCAATTGAATCCGAACCTCCTACATCTTTTTTAGCCGTGCCTGAAACTGATGGGGCAGAACTTAAAAGAGCAATAGCCTCGGTACTAGTAACTAGATTACCAAAACTCAGTGAAAAGCCTAATGAATTTTTTACTACTGACATTGTGGACGGGTTGCTAAATCATGAAGTTGGTTTATTTTCTGATTATTCAAAGAAAAAATTAGCAGGAAAAGTAAAAAGTAATTTATTCGACTTTAAGAATGATATTGGTAAAAATTTTATTACCTACAATCAAAGAAGAGATAGTTTTAGATATAAAGAACTGAAGTCCTATACTAAAATTATTTCTGCAATCAACACATGGGCGGGATTAGGGCATATTCAAGAAACAGTGGATATATATACGGAATAAATCTGTAAAGAAATAATTACTTAAAAATTTGGGATAATATTTAGATCTATACCAATAAGGCGGCAAATAGAAATCATAACTATCATAAATGTATATTTCTTAATGTTTAAAATAAAACACAAATGTATAATTACTTCGCATAATAACACTTATGCGCAAATGTATCAAAGACAAATTTCAATAATTCCTGAAATATTTTTATCTCTTTTGTCTTGTCTTCCTGGCAAGAGCCCTACCTTCCAGATTGGCATAATGAAACTTTTGCCTTCAAAGTTTTAATTTTATAATATTCCTCAGCAAATCCTGTTTTCAAGCTCTTTCTTTCCTTTGTCTGTTATCTCTAGCCTCTTTGACCTGCCATCGATGTGGGAAATTAGGTACCTTCTTGATATAAGGCCAGATAAATTTCTTTTTATAGTCGGCCTTGTGGTCCTAAGGGCCTTGCATGCATCAGTGTAAGTGGGCCTTGATCCAGATGCATTCTTATCATTTACAAATTTTAATATCCTTTCCATGTTATGATTAATTCTTTCTCCAGATATTTTTGTTATTCTGGAGGTTTCTTTCTCGAGCACACACCTGCTTTTTACGTCAATTAGATCTAGATCAACACAGAGGATAAATACCGAGCATTTAATCAGGGCGAGCTCCTTCAGTGACTTAACAAAAAGAATCGTGTTAACAAAATCAGAATAGGCCTCAAGGTACTCAATATCTTCTATAAGCACAACGCTTTTGCGGGGGATTTCCCCTATGCTATTGTCAATTGAACTGTAGTCAGGCTTGATAGTCCCGGGCCTTTTTTGATTGTTAATCCAGTAGAATTTGAAATCTGAATCAATATTTTCTCTGACATCTTCTTCAGGCCGTGAAGATACTATAATCCCGGAATAACCACAGGCAACTAGGCTATTAAAAGCATCAATTGCAGTTTTCCCATCCAAACAATTAGTGAGATAAACATTTCCATCTCTTGTCTCATACTTTAAGCGCCTTCTTTTTTCATTTTCGTCACTTTTTCTCTTTTCTGTCATGTCCCTTGCAACTGTCAGGATTTCATTCCTGCCTCCGATAAAGATACTTTTGCTCCTGCAATGGACGAATATGTTTCTGCCGTCTTTATTAATAAGGTCCAGAGAGAACTCAAAATAGGGCTTCTCGGATATTCCATCAATCCTTTTTTCGATAATCCCTGCATACCCTTCTGCCACAACATCTTTATAGGACATTTTTACTAGGTCTTCCTTCCCATACCCAAGCATTCGACAGGCCTCATTATTGACCTCAATGAATTTTCCTTTCATGTCAGTTAGGATAATTGGAATGTCAACATCTTCGAAAAGAATCCTGCATTTTCTTTCAGCGTCATCCAGCTTTTGTTTGAGCAAAGTCCAGCTGGAAAAATCAATACCCATGCTAGTTATCTCCCCTTCGCTACCTTCGACTGCAGAAGCAAAGTTGATCCAGTACAAGGATAAAGGAACGCCATTGGCATTAACTCTTGATTTTGAGAAGGCAATCGGATCCTTCATTTCAAACGAAAAACAATTCTCTGAGCCGTAGAGGAGCTTAAGATCTTCTCCGGTCATCCTGTTGCCAGCCTTAAGGCCCAGGTAGCTCTGGCAGTTAGAATTGCAGTAGCGGATGTTCAGATCTGGACCATACTTTAAAACATAGAACGAGGGGGAAAAATCCTGGCCACCCTCTACAGGGAAGTCTTTGAATGGGGAAGGACTAAGAAAGGACATGATTACCTCAGCATTTCTAAATGATATGTAATGGTTTTCACATTTATAAGAATATGGAAAAAAATAGGGAAAATAGGGAAAAATATTCCCTTTCCATTGAGAAATTCACGAAAAAACAATAAGGGCCTTTACATGTGTTACGTGTTTTTTCTATATCGTTATATAATGTGTAAAGTCGATAATTTTTGGATTAAGGTGATCGACATGAAAAAGACAAACCTAATTTTCTTTGCAATAGCAGTAATATTCTCTCTGTTGTTACTTGGGTGCATAAATCAGCCAACTCCTTCCCCAACTCCAACTCCCCCCACGATATGTGATGACGTTACTATTTCATATGCTTGGGACCTATCCCTAGCAACGTTACCTGAAATATCTGCTGACAAGTCCAAAAACTTGGTAATAGAAGTTACTAATAATTCAACAGATAAGAAGATTAATCTGTACTTAGTTGTCAATGCAAACTCTCCTGCAACAAACATAAAATTCAAAGAAACAACAACAGGAACTGTAGGCACGATGAGTCTAACAACAATCTCCAAAGAAATTGGGCCAAAAGGAAAAGAAAAGTGGCAAATAGAAGTAATACCCAACAATGAAGCTCCTGGAGAATATCAATTGGTAGTAAAGCCAAATGGAACAACATGTGCAAACATAGATCCTCAAAAATTTAGGGTTTTAGCAAAATCCTAAATCTTATTTTTTATTATTACCTTTTTTTTAACTATATTTTCCTTTCTTAATTGCCCCACAATCGCTCAAAACTTTACATATGTTACATGTTTTTTCCATATCGTTATATAATATGTAAAGTTGATAATTGAACATTAATAACAAAGGTGTATTTATGGCATACAATAGGAAGATAACAATTATCAAAAATTTAAATTCAACAATGAATTTAGCTTCAAGCGAAGATAAAAAAAATAACAAGAACGGTGGAAACATCACGGAGGAGAGGAAATGAAGAAGGCGCTTCTAGTCTCCCTGATGCTCATCTTTTCCATGTTCGCACCGTTTGACTTCTCCTGCCTTGATTTCAACTTTGCCTTCGCCGAGGAGGCCACTCCCAAAAACAGCCCGCCAGTAGCAGTCAACGATTTCTATAAGACAGAAATGAACACGCAGCTTACCGTTGCTGCGCCAGGCGTTCTTGAAAACGACTCGGATCCGGATGGAAATATGCTTCTCTCTGCAAAGCTGACGGATCCAGCAAATGGGATGGTCGTGATGGGAACAGACGGCCGATTCATATATGTTCCTAAAACTGAATTCACCGGGACTGACAGCTTCACATACACAGTATACGATGGGGTGGATGCTAGCTCAACAGCAACAGTCACAATAACTGTAGGCCTAGCAGCAGAGCCCCAAGTTGAAAAGAAGGAGGAAACAACTACTCCAAAAAACAGCTCTCCTATCGCAGTTGATGACTACTATATAACTGCAATTAATACCCAGCTTGCTGTTGTTGCACCGGGGATAATCCAAAACGATTCTGACCCAGATGGCGACTTTCTTTTAGTTGCAGTTTCAAAAAGCCCTTCAAACGGATCTTTATCTCTAGGCACAGATGGCAGCTTCACATACATGCCAAATGCAGATTTTAGCGGCACAGACAGCTTCACATACTCTTTGCACGATGGTAGTGAGGGAAGTGCAAAAGCGGTAGTAACAATTACCGTGGCCTCGGCCCAGGAAACAAATGAATCTAAAGAGAAGGACAAAAACAATGAAGATAACAGTCTCGACAATACAAAAAAGGACAAGGACGTAAATGAGTCAGAAGAAGATCTAATAGTTAGAACATTGTCCCTTCCAGGAGGGGGCACATATACTCCGTGGAATGATACTGGAATTAAACCTTATGGCCAGTATTTCATCAATAAAGACGAATATGTTAATCCTAAAACTGGTGAATTAATAATTCGTACAACTGATTTCTCCATTCCTGCAAGAGGATTAGACATCATACTCACAAGGGTATACCAGACATTCTTTGGAGATGCAAGTGAAGACGCTTACACAGCCACAAACTTTGGGAATGCCACACGTCTTGACTATCCTTGGATAAGTAGTAAGTACCTCCACCTAGAAGGTGGCCAGCAGTACTTACTAGACTGGGATGGTGATACCTTTGAATATCATAAACAGGGCGTCCACTTCATCTTGACAAAAAATGGCGACAACACATACACACTGAAAAGGTCGAGTGGAATAAAGTACCAGTTCGACACCTCAAAGAAGCTCACAAGAATTGAGGATTCAAACGGCAATTACCTCTTATTCACATATAATGGAAACAACATGATAGACAAGATAACGGATACACTTGGGAGGGAAGCGGAGTTTACTTACACTAACGGCAGAGTAACATCTATTACTTTGGAAGGAAGAACAGTATCATATACCTATACAGACAACAAATTGACCAAAGTTACAGACCCATTGGGTAGGGAAACTGAGTATGAGTATAACTCTTCATACAGCAACGCAGATTGGCTTATAACAAAAGTCATATATCCAACAGGTGGATTTACAGAATACAATTATGACGTCAAATCTTTTAGTTCAACGTTTTATGCTGATACTACCGATTGTAGTGTGGGATATGCTGGAAATGAGTACGATTCATGGAGTTCTGTTAGGAATGCTACAACTGGAAACTATATGTATTATACAACAACCGAATCAATGAATGGTGTTGGCTACTGGTATTTCTCACACCCTACAATGAGAAGGACTTTTTATGAATTTGATACTTCAAGCTTGCCTGACATCTCAGCTATAACCTCTGTAGTCATGACAATTTATGGTTATGGAGTAAATACCAACTATCAGTCGGGTATAAGCGTCCAAAAAGGAACGCAAGTAAATAGTCCAGCAGGGCTTGAAGACTATGATGCTTTTAGTGGAAGTGAATATGGCAGAACAAATAACTGGTATGTAGAGTATCCAGGTTCAAATGTAAATACAATTACATTTAATTCAACTGGAATAAGCGAAATAAACAAAGCGGGCATAACAAAGTTATGCGCTAGACTCTCAATCGATTATGACAACACCCCTCCTGAATATAATATAGAAAGAAGATCAAGTGCATATTTTGCCGACTATTCTGGAACTTCAAATGACCCTACGCTTGTAATTAACTATAATTTATACTGTGTGTCATCTCAAAAAATATATGAGTCAGAAAGCAGTCTCTCATCCGAAAATCAATTTTCATATACGATTTCAAATGACAGAGTGACTCAAAATGTCGCGACAGTAAAGGATGGTAGCAGCGCCACAAAGAGCACAACAACTCTAGTCTTCGCAGAAGACGGCACAACTACCTCAAAGACCATCAAGGACGCAAGCGCCGTCCAACTCTATAAAATAGGTTACACCTACAACTCAAACCTTGAAACTACACAGGAAAATGTCTACCGTGGGAACACAGCATCAATCACATACACAAAGAAGTACAACTACGACAACTGGGGAAACCTTGTATACTACGAGGATCCAATGCCTACACCAAACAAGTACTACTATTCATTCGTAAACACAAACTATGAGAACAGCTTCAGGGACTTCTCAGGCTCTACGGTCTCAGGATTTTCAAATAGCTTTTACACAGAAAACTCTGTAGTTTCTGAAGATATACACTCTCTTCTATGTGGCAAGGCATTCAACAACAACGGCACGAATATTGAAAGCTATTATAGATACGACTCGAAGGGAAATCTCACAAATTCAAAGAACAAGCACAACAGCGGCTGGATTTATGTTGCAAACTCCTATGATTCATACGGGAACATCACATCGACTACAGACCCTATGAGCCACGTAATCAACTTCGAGTATGACGATGATTATAATTATGCGTATCTCACAAGAACTTATGCGTCAGTCGGAGGGATAACTCACCAAACAACTTATGATTACAATTTCACGACAGGTGACATCACTAGCCAAACCGATGGAGAGGGAAACACCACATACTACACATACGATTCCCTTGGCAGGATAACTGAACTAGAATATCCTGATACAAAGACGAAGAAGGCTGTATATGACGATGTCAACAACATCGTTACCACCTATGATGAGAAGAATCACTATGCAAAGCAGTACTTTGATGGCCTTGGAAGGAAAGAGAAGACCGAAACTTACATGAATAGCTCACTCTACCAGACAGCTACATCAACTTACAACTACCTTGGGCTTGTGAGCAGCACAACAGATCCCCTTAACAGGACAACTTCATTCACATACGATGCACTTGGAAGAATAACAAGTACAACGCTCCCTGATGGCAACAGTTCCAGCAGGGAATATAACGATATTGCAAACACACTTTTGGTGACATACGAGAACGGTAACACAAAGAAGCTCTTCTACGACAATCTTGGAAGGCTTGTCAAGCTTGAGGAGTATCCTGAAAGCGGTACAACCTATTCGACAAACTACTACTATGACGGGCTCTCTAATCTTACACAGAAGGTGCTCCAAAATGGCTACACTGAAACATACGTATATGACGACCTAGGAAGGCTTACTAGAACAAACTATCCTGACTCTACATATGAGGAGATTAATTATGACGACGCCGGAAACATCACCTCAACTAGAGATAGAAAAGCAAATATGGTTACATACACTTATGATGAGCTAAATAGACTCGTAAGGAAGTCGAATGCGGACTCCACATCAGTTAAGTATACCTACGACAAGCGCTCCCTCTTAATCAAAGAGGAGGCTAACTTCTCTGCTGTCAGTGGTGCAGGTGGTGGTGGAGGCGGATCACCAATCATGGAGGCAAACATTTCAAATGAAAGTAGTCCCTACAATTTTGATGCCAAACTCACAGCAAATAAAGAGATTATTTCAAAAAGAACTGAAACCTCAAAGACATTTGGCAATGACGATGGTACATATACATCAGTATTCCACGTAAAACCCATACACTTTAAGAATGAGTGGAATGATTGGGAGGAAATTGATGCGAGAATAGTAATGAAAAATGGAAAATACAAGGTAGCAAAAAATAAGTTTGATCTGACCTATGCAGACAATAATCTTTATTCCATCTCTAACAGTTCCAATAATATTAACTTCATCCCAACTGAAGTTAGAATAAATGGTGAAACAATTATCATTGACCCAACGAAAATAAACTGGAATTTAATAGATGATTATCATGTGGAAGGAAAGATAACTGATAACATTTACTTATGGATACAATCTCACGAGGCATTCATAAGGCATGCAATCAAAACTGACAGGCAGGTTCAAGACTTCGAGGCGGTATATCTTGTTTCTATCTCAGGGTATAGTTGTGAAAATCAAATTGAATCAAAGTATGGAAAGAACTATTACAAACCTGATGAAAAGGGGAATCTATACTTCAAAGATTCAGAGGGAAATAAGCTAAGTATACCCCAGCCCGTGATGTGGAACGACGAGAATTCAAGTAGTGCAATAAGGCATGAGCTATGGGAAGAAAATGGTAAACTATACTACAAAAAGTATGCAACCGAAGAGGGAAAGAAGTGGCTTTTAAATCAGAAAGGTGTAATATATCTCGATAGTAGTTCTACTTTCTATGCAGATATCTCTGATTGTTTAGTTCAGTACAGCGGGACTTGGTCAGATTCATGGAGTTCCGTTCGAAATGCAACTAGTGGAAATGGAAGAAATTATACTGTGACCACTTCAATGAACGGTGTTGGCTACTGGTATTTCTCATACCCAACGATGAGAAGGACTTTTTATGAATTTGATACTTCAAGTTTGCCGGATAATTCTCAAATAGATTCTGTAGTCATGACAATTTATGGTTATGGGACAAATACTAATTATCAGTCAGGCATAAGCGTCCAAAAAGGAACTCAGACAAACAGCCCTGCCGATCTTGCAGATTATGACGCTTTCAGTGGAAGTGAATACGGACGAACAAGTGGATGGAGCGTTTATGGTTCTGAAAACACGGTTACATTTAATTCAACTGGAAGAAATGATATTAACAAAGCGGGCATAACAAAGTTATGTGCCAGACTCTCAATCGATTATGACAACACCCCCCCGCCTTACAATATAGAAAGACGATCAAGTGCATATTTTGCCGACTATTCCGGAACTTCAAATGACCCTAAACTTGTAATTAACTATACGCCTAATCAAGCTCCGGGAAAACCAGTCATAACTTCTGTTGATGGTACGATAAAACCTCCACAAGCAAATGGGTATAATACATCCGACCCTGATGGAAATAATCTTACCCATAGATGGAGAGTTGAGGACATGTCTAGCAATACATTATTCAACTCCGGCTGGTTTGAAAGTCCAAACGATATCAATGGGACAGAGTTTACAGGACTTACTCTTGGTAATACTTACAAAACATATCTCGAGTCAAACGATTCAGAGTTAGTTACCTCATCAGATCCATATGAATTTGCATATACTGGAAAAATCCCTTCAAAATCCACAATAACCAGTATAGGGAATCAACAATTCAATAACTCTTACATTACCCAAAATCCACCTCTTGCATATGGATTTAATTCATCAGACTTAGATGGGGACAATCTATTGCACAGGTGGAGAGTTGTCAAAGGTGAAACAATTGTTCCAGAAGGATTTGAAACTGAGAAATACAAGCGGCCTATCGCAATTTCTAACTCTGGCTCTAGTCTTACCAATTACCAAATAAAGATTACCCTTACTAGTTCAAACTTTGACTTCTCAAAAACAAACTCTAATGGAGAGGACATACGATTCTCAGATGATAGCAATACTACTACCTTAAACTATTGGATAGAAAAATGGGATGCAATAAATCAGCAGGCAGTGTTATGGGTAAAAGTACCTTCAATTCCAAGTGGTTCAAGTAATATATTTGTTTATTATGGATCCCAAACATTGCAAAGTGAAAGTAATGGTACCAACACTTTCCTTTTCTTTGATGATTTTACGGGCAGCTCTCTAAATTCTTCAAAATGGGAAATAGATGCTGTTGGCACAATTGATGAAACTGTTAATAATGAAATAATACTCACAGGAGGAAGATCTTCAAGTAGTACTTATTGGATATACAACACTACTGATACCGGAAATCAGCATAGGGCCAAAATTAACGGTTCCCAGTTTATAATTCCTAGCCAATGCACGATTGAGTGGAATGGGAAAGCAATTTCTGGGGATATGGCCCAAACGGGAATAGGCCTTATAAAATCGTCAGACAATACTGTTAGAGCATACCTAGCAATCAGTGATGGAAGTGGGGGCAATGGTTGTGCCCCTTCTTTATGGGGATTTGTTGAAGGAACAACAGGTTCTGGAACAATAACCGTAGGACAATATAAAAATTTTCGATTGATAAAAAATGGTTCTGTCATCACAGGATACCAAAAAGACACCTCTTCTGAAAGCTGGACACAAATGCTGACAGGAACATCTTCAAATATTGATCGAATGGCCATTACTCAAGGAACATATGGGGGATACACCTACGAGCAAATGGCTCTTGACAATATAAAGGTCAGAGAATACTCCTCAGCAGAACCAACGATTGTTGTAGGATCCCAGAAAACTCTTGATGCTGAAATTGTTTACTTTAATTCAGAGTGGTTTGATAATCCCAATGATATTAATGGGACTGAACTTAACGGGCTTATATCTGATAAAGATTACAAGGCATACTTGGATGTCAATGATTCAGTTAACGTTGTTAGCTCAGACCCTTTTATTTTTACATTAGAATCCTCTGAACCCCAATTTACAAACACATATGAAACATCAATCACATACACTTACGACTCAAGAGGCAGATTAACATCAGAGACTAGCGACATAAACGGCTCAACATACACAACATCCTTTAGCTACGACGATGCATCAAACATCACATCAATCACATACCCATCAACAAACAGCTACAGCTATACATATGACGATGTGAACAGAATCACAGCCCTCACAGGCTATGCAAGCTTTGCATACACCGCCACCAACATGATAGACACTATTTCATACCAGAATGGTGTCACGACGGACTATTCTTATGATGTCAGGGAAAGGCCGACAGGCATCGTCATCGGCAGCCTTGAAACTTTGAACTACACATACGACCCTTCAGGAAACGTACTCAGCATGAACGATTGGGAGTACGAGTACGACGGCCTCAATAGGCTAGAGGCAGCGACATCGGTCTTTGACCTTGACTATACATACGATGCGCTTGGAAACAGGACCCAGCAAACAGAAAATACGGTCACTACCTCTTACACCTACAATACCCTTATGAGGCTCACTGCAAAGACTGTTGGAGGTGAAGCAACATACTTCACATACGACCCGAACGGCAACATGACCGAGAAGGAAGAGGGCAACAGCTCTTACACCTACACTTGGGACATTAACAACAGGCTCCGTGAGGTGAGGGATGACGGAAATCTCCTGTTTGAGTATCTTTATGACTCGCACGGAAGGAGGGTCATGTCCCACAATCACTCAACTGGCGTCACGACCACATACATCTACGCCGGCATAAACGTGATTTATGAAGTAACTTCAACAGAGTCTATAGACTACCTCTACGCAAATGGCATGCGTATTGCCAAAAAGACCGGCGCAACTGTCAAGTACTTCCACTCAGATCACCTTGGATCCACAAGGCTTGTCACCGATTCATCAGGCCAGCCAACTTTTGAGAGCGACTACAAGCCCTTTGGAGAGGATGCAAACGCAACAGGCACAGAAAAATACGCCTTCACAGGCCAGTACAGCGAGGCTGAAATCGGTCTATACTACTTCGGCGCACGCTGGTATGACGCATCGCTCGGAAGATTTATTAGCGAAGACCCGATAAAGGGAAGCATGACTAGCTCGCAGAGCCAGAATCCCTATGTCTACTGCATGAACAATCCGCTAAGGTATGTTGATCCGAGTGGGATGATGCTGACAGACGACTGCATAAACGCAGATATAGAGGCCAACGAAGCATTGGAGCAATCTCTGCCAAGCGGCCCGCCTGCAATAGATCCGATTATAGATATAATACGCGATATTATGGACCAGATAACTCCAGGAGGTAACGCTGGCAACTCTTCATCAAATAACGACAATAATCCATACGACGATGTATATTATGATACTTCTGGAGACAGAACATACTCCGATGACTTTGGAGGACCTTACTCAGGCAGTACAGGAGAAAAACCATCGGGAATCATAGTTACTATAAATATTTCAGGCTCAGCACTATATTCTAAAAGTGTAGGTACCGCTACAGTATATCCTATTAAATCTAGTCCAAAAGACTATGTATACGAAGGAGAAGGTGGCTCTTGGTATCCTGGAGTTTCAATAAAAATTGGCTTGGGGCTTGTATTCGGAGGCCCGGATCTCATAGGTAAGTCTTACTCATCGGCTGTTGAAGCTTATTATCCCCTTGGAGGTGGAATTTCAGGTTCCACAAACGAGGATCTATCTTCAAGAACTCTGATATTCTATCTTGGAGTTGGAACTCCAAGTGGAAAAATCTTTTCTGCCTCTCGCGAAATTTGGACTAAAAATATTCATGTAGCAGGATGGAATGACCAATATGCAAATATTTATGGTATGTAGGTGTGTTTATAATGACATCTGAATTCAAATCCGGCAAAACTTACCTGATAGAAGGCAAGGGCATAGAACAGGTCAAGAACGAGATCAAGGAATGGTTTAATAAGTACGAGTTTGAGATTCTAGAAGAAGGAGAGAACGAGATAGAGGGACACAAGAAAAATACTTGGATTAAATTTGATGTTTGGCTTTATATTAAATTTAAGTTAATGAAAGATGGTACTCTATTGGTATTCCACAATAAAAATATTAAATGCTATGAGGTAATGGTTGTCATATACCCCGATTTAAGACGTTATGCAGGCGAATGGCAAAAAAATCTTGTTCGATTTTTATCTGGAAGAAAAGAGCTTGGACTGGAGTATTACGCAAAGTACTTTCATATTATTGTATTCATACCTTCATTTATCGTTTTTATCCTCTTATATACTCCTTTAGGTCAATTGCCAGATAAATATAATGCCACTCCGATTTTTATATTTACTGCTCTAAGTTTATTAATACTTCGTTATTTAGTGTCTATATACAAACTCGGCCAAGTAAACCTACCAGAGTACAAGGTAGAAGAATACACAGGCAAAATAGATATCGAGTAGTAGGACCCAACTAAAATGACGATCTACACAGAGTTTGAGTGTGGCAGACTGCCGAAGAGAAAGGACATAGTTTCTAATCTAAAATCTTCGGGCTACAGCGTGACAAGAGAGTCCAAGCAAACGCTATCGATTAGAAAGACCTTCCAGGATGGAAAGCTTGTATTCTCCAAGAAGAGGGTCATGCTAAAGATGAAGCTAAATCTGATCTTCCTCTTGCCCTATCGCTTTTAGCATCCCTTTCAATCTTCTTCCTGTCCTACCTTCTAGTAAAATCAGGTGCGGCAGGCTTATCGACCTTTTACTACCTTACCATAGTCTCCATACTGAGCTCGCTTGTAGTATATGAGGCGTTCAGAGATAGGATTCTATTGTCCCTTGAGATTGCAATAGGCCAGAGGTACAAATTATCTTGGAAGAACTTTTTGAGCCTGATTGTCATGCTGCTGTTCTCGATATTCTACTTTCTGATCAACGTTTGATTTTTTTACTAGGCCAATAATTCAATTGTTGGAAAAATTTAATAAAAATTTAAAATAATTTTTCTATTCTTTCATTTAGTTCTAACTCTCTTCCGGAGAAGCAGCCCCACTCCTCTGTTGGCCCTAAAACTAGACCGTAGTAGATTATGTCGTTCTCAGGCTTCCCGTTTATCACGGAGCCGCCTGTCTCGTCTTCGACTCTTCTAATTTCAGAAACTTCAGTTGCAAGCCAAGCCCAGCCTGTTTTGCTCTTCCAAGCTGCTATTATCTCATTCTCTTCAACATACTTCTTCCCATTCATTTCAATTATTGTTGCCGTTTTGCATCACCTGAATTTATTCTGCAATGGCTGGACTAATACATTGTCAGGGTATGGATCTAAAAATAGGGCCAGATTAATTTGTATCTACGCTTAATTCAGGGGTTAAAAGTAGAAATTATGTATATGAGAAATTAAAAATTATATTTCAGACTTTATTTTATCTTCCTTGTTTCTTCTCTAATCCTTTCTTTCAAATCTGGGTCAGAGTCAATAACCTCAATGAATTCTAAAAACTTGTTGAGGTTTTTTATGAGTCCAACGTCTTTTTCAGCGCATTCAAAAAAGAATTTTTTTAATTCCTTTTCATGTTTTTCCAATTCAAAGATTTTATCTTCCTCTAGTGACATCCCGCAGCGGTAGCAGAACTCTGACGTAGGGCCGCAGTTCTCCTTGCATCTTGGGCATATTAAGGGTTTTAGGGATTCTTTTTCCTTTTTTTCATCAGTTTCAAATCCATAGACTTTGTTGTAGATGGCCTTATCAATATCCCTCCCTGATAGGTGTACATATATTCTTGGCATGTCTGAGCCCATTTGCCAACCAAGGTAGTGGCACATTTCTGACTCTGTCAATTTTGAGGCCAGATGCGTGGCACGGGCATGCCTCAAAAGATGTGGGGTAATCTTCTTTTTTAGTCCTGCATTTTTCACCGCCTTTTTCAATACGAGACTATAGACATCATAATAGAGGGATTTGCCATAATTCCTCATTCCCAGCCCAACAAAAAGATCTGTATCCTCCCCGGGGCAAGGATGCATCTGCATCCAGTTCTTAATGTAGGATTCAGAGAAAACAAAAGGAACTAGCCTCTCCCCAGTCTTTCCACTAACTTTGACCTTGCCACCAAACTTGTTGAACTCTATGTCCTTAAATTTAATTGATGCAAGCTCCCCTATCCTAAATCCACCTTCATAGAGGAGTGCAATCATGGCCTTATCCCTGGGATGCTTAGCTGAATCAATTAACGAGAATACTTCATCCTTTGTGAGAATATCGGGTTTTCTATCAACTCTTCTGTTACCTCTTAAGGGTTCAATTCCTTCCCATTTTTCTCCCTTGTACCATTTGAAGAATCTTCTAAGGCCCTTCTGGAATTCATTTTTTGTATGAAGGGATATATCTAGCATTTCAACCTTTTCAAGAACTTCTGTCGTATCTTTTAATCCCCACTCAGAAAAGGGCTTATCATTGTACCTCTCGCAGACTAGTCTTAGTGAAGAAATGTATCTGATAGTTCTATGCAAGCCAATCCTCGTGGCTATTAGGTAACTCTTGAATTCCTTTATCGCAGTTTTGTTTTCTTCACAGATGTTTGATTTCTCTAGCAGAGCCATTTGATTTTCATATCTTATTTTTCCCTTGTGAATGTCCATGACCCTAGCATTTGGTAGTCAAGATATATACATTATCCTTGGGATTTCGTATTTATTAAATTGGCTCCCCAACGGCTTCACTTCATTTCTGATTTCCCAGTTAATCTTCCTTACCAAGACCGAACTTCTTCATGATCCAGTCCATTGGGAGCGATTTCTTGACTATATTAATGGTCAAGCAATTGGTATAGCACCTGAACTCGTAGATGCTTGGATCGCAGGCAGAGCATTGATCGTCACAGAAATAAATTGTTCCAGGCTTCAAGGCTTTAAATTTGAACGCCATATACCCACTCTCACCATATACTGAAATATTTTGGATATATTCACTTACGTTCGGTGAGCCAGAATCAGTAAAAATTCTACTTCCGCATTCCACCTTGTATAACAAAACAAACTCCTGACCAACAGTCACTGTTTTTGGTGCGATAACATTCGGTCTATCACAGTTGCACCCACCGTTTGCTGCCGCAACTCCTAAGGTACTTAGAATAAATATCATTGATATTAAAACAGCAAATACCTTCTTCATAATAAATCTCCTATATACTAACCAAAAATGAGTCTTGATAAATATTTAAACTTATGGATTATCTATGCCCCTTCCTTTCAAATGGAGTTTCCAAATAGGTTACCAAATCAAATTTAATCAGTCATTAAAGCAATAAAATAAAGGATGCCGTAAATACTGCCAATAGCCAAAGGTAGCATTGCCTGTAGGAAACTTACCTCAAAAAGGTATATGTTTACTAGGCAGAACAAACTGAGCGTAACCCCCTCAAAAAGCCCTAGGATCATCATGACCCTATGGAACTCAGGTCTGTAAGATGTCCAGATCCTCCCAATCCCGAAGGTAAGTGCAGCAATAGCCCAGCCGCCTGCGACAAATGCGAGCTCCTTTGTATAGTATGGGTAGCCGGGCAATGAAAGGCCTAACAAAGGGAAGAAAAGGGCAAGGGCTGCAAAAAGGTCGACAACTCCGTTTGTGAATAGGACATACTGGACAAAATTAAGTTCCATAAAATCGACTTCTACCAACCATAAGATACGCTTTACAATATAAATACTTTTTTGTCTAATAGAATTATTGGACTATTAAAAAAGATTAAAAATAAAATTAAGGGGCTTCAGAAACTGGACCTCCGTATATCTGGGAGTCCGTCGTCTTTACCTTCTCGATGTTGTCCAATCTCTTCTCTACTTCCTCTAGGCTCTTTTTAATTTTTTCAATTTCCTTTCTTATTATCTTAACATCCTTTTCTCTTGCCATTAAATCACCTTTATTATAAGGGGAAAGTAAACTAAAGTTCACTTTTATCATCCCAATGAATATTACAATTAATCAATTCTTCCCCTTTCCCTTAATTGGTATTATTGATTCAAACTTTATATATTTTTGGTATTTAATAATATATATTCATTATTCAATTTAAGCCATCCAATACCCTTAAGTATAGGAATATTTTATCTCGGCTACTAAATAGAGCACGGTGAAGAAAATGGAACTAACAGAATTTGAAAAAATGATATTTGACGGTCTCCTGCATTGCGATAAACTTGAAGACTGCGATATGATAGTTAAGGAATCAATAAAGATGCTAAATGAAGTAAAGGATGAGGAAAATGTAAAGCCTTACTACCTCTATATACTGTCAAATCTATCCACAATACTTCAGATGCTTGGCCACACGTTGTCAATCGATCAGTTTAAAGAAGAGCTAAAAAAGATGATAGACCCATCAGATTAAATATAGTAGTAAAATCTGATCTTTTCTCCTTTATTTATACCCTCTGATTTTTCATCTATTAGGGCATAACCTGTTGAATTTGAGATGGAGGAAATTATTCCTGAGCCAAAGATCCTCAATGGGACAATTTCATCGTCATCGATTCTGGATCTCACAAATTCCAATCTACCGACCTCAGAAGCTATGCTTACAGAAAATGGTAATTTGACATCCTTTATTATTTTTGTCTTCAGTATGCTCTCTAGGTAAGGGATCACAAATAGATAAAACTGAACAAATGAAGCAACAGGGTATCCTGACATGATAAATATAGGTTTTTCCTGGATTGAGAATCCTATTGGTTTTCCTGGTTTTATTGTCACTCCGTGGAATAGCATGTTTCCTACAATCTTTGGGAGCAGGTCCTTCTTACCGAAGGAGCTACCGCCTGTTATCAAAATGATGTCAGAATCCTTCTTTGCATTTGATATGGAATTTAGGATTTCATTCTGATCGTCATTTACCATTGCATGGTATGTAACTTTGCAGAGTGCCTTCTTTGACAGTGACGACAGCATTATCGAGTTTGAATCAAGGATCTTGCCCGGGTCCTTATCATCGATTCTATCGACTAGCTCATCACCGGTCACTACGAGGCCAATCCTTGGAATTTTCTTCACAAGTATTTTTTCTACACCTTGTGATTTCAATAGTGATAGGTGCTGTGCTGAAAGGATGGTCCCTTTCTTTACCAGAAGACCTCCCTTCTTTATGTCTTCGCCCTTCCTTGAAACGTGGAGGTAAGGGAATACCTTTTTGTAAATTCTGACTTTTTCCCCGTCCCTCTCAGTAAACTCCTGCATGACCACAGAATCTGCACCCTCAGGCATCATCGCCCCCGTCATTATCTCCATGGCTGTCCCACTAGTTACCTTTTTATCAGAAACTTTTCCTGCAGTAATTGAATCTATAATTTCAAGGGCAATATGTGAACCCTCCGATATAGAAAAGCTGTCCTTTGCCTGAATCGCAAATCCGTCCATGGCAGACCTATCAAACGAGGGGGAATCAATCTTAGAAAATAAGTCCTCTGAGAGCACCCTACCAAGAGAATCTGAAAGACTGACGCTCTCTGAATCAAACTCACTTGAATTCTTTATGACAATCTCAAGCGCCTTCTCGTATGACATTAGTGATTTGAACTCTTTCATCTATTCCCTCAGGTGCTTAATCATATGGGCCGCTTCAGAGGCGATTATATCTGTACCAAGTTTTGCGGCGTTCAGGCTTCCCGGTAGGCAGAATACTATCTTCTCGCCTATTGTTCCGGCTGTAGCCCCTGAGATTATGCCAGGGTAACTTATCTCTCTAAAGCTCAAGTACCTAAATATCTCGCCAAACCCAGGTATCTCTTTGTCAAAATGCGGCCTAATGGTCTGTATGGTAACGTCCCTTTTTGTTATGCCGGTGCCGCCTGTTGTGACAACGCAATCAACATCAGGGAGGATATCATACAATGCCTTCTCTATGAGGTCCTTCTCGTCCGGGACGATAATGGTCTTTACCACTATGTTGTTCTTTGATAGTTTCTCTTTTATGTAGCTACCAGATCTGTCCTCGGCCACTCCTTTATGGCAGGAGTCAGATACGGTGATTACCCCGTAGTTTAGGCTCTTTGGGGCACTGCTCTTGTGTTTCTCGGATGACATGCTCACTTCTCCTTCTTTAGGACCCTTATGCCATAGATATCAGTTGATGGGTACTGGCCTGAAGCGTCCTTTTCGTTTGATTTCACCATGTCCCATATTGTTAGAAGCGCCACAGAAACTCCAGTAAGCGCCTCCATCTCGACCCCGGTCTTAGAGTCAGTTTTGACCATGCATATTGCCTTTATAGAATCATCATATAATTCAAAATCGATATCGACCTTATTTATCGGAAGCGGGTGGCAGAGCGGGATAATATCCGCTGTTCTCTTCACAGCATGGATTGCTGCGATCTGCGCCGTCGTTAAGACGTTTCCTTTAGTTATTTTATTCTCCTTTATCAAACTGATAGTTTCCTTTTTTAGCTCTATCTTACCTTCGGCAACTGCAGTTCTAACAGACGCCTCTTTTTTGGTGATGTCGACCATCTTCACCCCTTTGTCGGATAAATGTGAAAACATACTATATTCCTCCATGCCATAATACATTATCTTCCAAATACTCCTTCTTGAATATTGGAACCTCCTCCTTCAACCTTTCAAGTATGTACTTTGCCCCTTCAAAGGATTTTGTTCTGTCAATTGATTTTACTATTATGAGGACTATGTTGTCGCCAACAAAAAGCTCCCCATACCTGTGGATTATTGTGCTCTCCTTGATTGAAAATTTCTCTTTTGCATCGTCTTCAATCTCCCTAAGCCTTTTTTCTGCCATCTCCACATATGCGTCTAGCTCTAGCTTTACTACCTTCTTCCCATTCATTGGGGATTTTACAGTCCCTACAAAGATGACCGAAGCACCGCACTCGTCGTTTTTTATCTTCTTTAGCTCCACATCAACGCTAAAGTCATCTTTTTGAATCTTGATCATTTCATCCACCGCTTGTTGGCATCATTATGGCCACTTCGTCCCCGTCTTTTAACTTTACATCTTTCTTGATATAATCGTGATTTAATGAAACTACTATGCTATCCTGATCTTTGAAGTTGTATTTTTTAATAATGATATTGAGAAGCTCATTTATAGATTTGCCCCTATCCAGCTCAAAGGCCTCCTCGGGAACGCCTGTCGTTTCCTTATAGATTGCAAAATACTTCACAATAACTTTCATTCTAGCACCAGTAAGGGGTTTTTGACCTTATTGATTCTACAAGAAGACCTTTTAACTTCTCAAGATCAGAGAAGTCATCAACCTTTATCAGATTGTCGTTTCTAAAGATACAGTTCTTTATCTCTCCTTCGCTAGTCATCCTGATGCTCATGCAGTTCTTACAGAATACGGTGTTGTGCATTGAGCGAACAATCTCAACTTCTTGTGGGATGAAGTATTTTTTCCTTCTGTGCTTCTCCCTTTGAACTACTCTTTCTGCCTTTTTCTCTAGATACTCTTCTATAGGTGAGAGGCTTACATAGTTCTCCTTGTAGAAATCAGAATCAATTTCGTCCTTTGAGGAGATGAGTTCGATCAACTGCAGGACCATGCCATCCTTTGTGAACTTTATCATATCCATTATCTCGGGGTAGTTTCTTTTCATGACTACCACGTTTAACTTAATCGGGAACACTCCCTCCTCATAGGTCTTTTCTATACCGTCAAGAACCTCTTGGAGTTTGTTCTTTCCAGTTATGCTCTTGAACGTATCTTCGTTTAGTGTATTTAGAGTAATATTGAATCGTGAAATTCCGGCCTCTTTTAGGTCAGATATCTTCTCACTAAGCAAAGTGCCGTTTGTGGAAATAGATACATCGTCCATGTACCTAGATGCTATATCAACGATGTCAACGACATCCTTTCGGACAAGCGGCTCCCCACCAGTGAAACGTACTTTTTTGATCCCAAGATCTTTTGAAACTTTGAGGAGGTCTTCTACATCCTCCTTGCTTATCTCTTTCCTGCCATTATCTGCTTGGGAGCACTCCCCCTCGTGGTGGCAGTAGATGCAGTTCAAGTTGCACCTCTGGGTTAAAGCCACTCTTAGGACTTTTATCGGTAGTTCAGACATCTAATCTTCCAAAATTATTACTTCAAGCTCCTCTCCCTTGTCGACATACTCTGTCGTTTCGCTGATTATGGCGACACCTTCGGCTTTTAAAAAACTTGATATTGCTCCACTGCCTCTAAACACTGAATTCACTGTATTGCCATTTATCATAACAGGCAGGAAGTCCATCCTACCTTTGGTTGAATATATCCTCTCTCCTGAAAATAACTTTTTGATCTCTAGATTCTTTTCTAGCCCAAGCATCCTGTAAATGAAAGGCATCACCAGAACATTGAATATGACAAAAGAGGAAGTCGGGTGTCCTGGGAGACCAAAGATCAACTTTTCTTCTTTTAGGCCAACTAGTGTCGGCTTCCCAGGCTTTATGCTGATCCCATGTATTATAAGATCTCCAAAACTCTTGATTGCCTCTTCAACAAAATCCCTCTCACCTTTGGATGCGCCGGCAGAGAGGATTATCATATCACAATCCATTGCCTCGTTCAGTTTCGAAAAGATCTCTTCCTTTGTGTCTCTTGCTATCCCAAGCATGAGAGTGTCGCACCCTATTTTCCTAAGTTTTGATGAAATGTAAAAAGAGTTAACATCATAAGTTTTTCCATAATCCAAGGTATCTCCAGGCATTATAATCTCATTTCCAGTTGAGAAGATCCCAATCTTTGGCTTTTTATAGACTGTGACAACCTTAATACCAAGGCCCGAGAGCAGTCCGACCATCCTCGGTGAAACAATGGTATTTTTTGATAGAACTTGATTTCCTTTTTTTATGTCAAATCCTTTTTTCATCACATTTTCGCCTGGGGCGAGACCTCTTGTTATAGTAATTGCACCATCTTCAAGTTGGGTGTTTTCTATCATGACAACTGAATCTGCACCGTTTGGTACTGGAGCGCCTGTCGCAACATAAGAGCATAACCCCCTATCAATTGAAAGTTTAGGGGAACTGCCGGCGTCTATTTTCTCCAGTATATTTAGTTTCACAGGAGAACCTTCGCTAGCATTGAAGGTGTCCTCTGATCTAACGGCGTAGCCGTCCATCTGTGACTTAGGAAAATGAGGTACATCTATTGGGGAAATAATATCCTCAGCCGTTACCCGTCCCAGGCAATCAGCTAAGGCAACCCTTTCCTTCTTTGGACTAAAGGATAAAGACTCATTGATTTTTTCAATGGCCTCTTCGTATGTATCAAGTTTCAGGTATTTCACAAAACCTCCGCTTGAGAGTAATCTCATCTCTTAATTACTTGAAGTGCGGTGGCTTTAAAAAATATATTGATGTCCTTGCCTTCTTTTATCCCAAGGTTTTCTATTGATTGTTTTGTCACTGCAGCTTCAACTTCAAAGCCACAGTTTATTCTTACAACATAATAGAAGCCATGCTTTACTACGGACAATACCTTTCCCTTGAACTCATTCCTGGCACTTGTGTTTCCTTTACCTAAAAGGATGTCCTCTGGCCTTATGATAAGCCTAACTTCATCACCAACTTTGAAGTGGTCGGGCAGGGCAACAACCTTCTTGCCATTAACGTCAATTGTCATCTCATCTTGATTTTTCTCTTTTACTTTTCCTTCCCAGATATTTTCAATTTTGACAAATCTAGCGATTTCCTTTGTTATTGGTTTATAGAAGATATCATCAGGAGTCCCTACTTGAACAATAGTTCCACCCATCATTATCCCAATTCTATCGGCAAGAAGTATTGCTTCTTCTTGGCTGTGCGTGACGTGGACAAATGTAATGCCGCCTTTGCTGTGGAGATCTTTCATATCTGATATGAGCTTAGACTTTGTGTTTTCATCAAGGGCTGAAAATGGCTCATCCATTAGGATTATCTTTGGATTTATTGCCAATGCCCTTGCGAGAGCAACCTTCTGTTTTTCACCACCACTCAGTGTTGTTACGTCCCTTGATAAGAGATGCTTTATTTTAAGGAGATTTACTAGCTCTGAGATCTTCTTCTCTCGCTCATCTTCAGCTACTTTTCTAAGTTTCAATCCATACTCAATGTTTTTCTTCACATTCAGATGGGGGAAAAGGGCAAAATCTTGGTAGACAAACCCAAGCCCTCTATTTTCTGGATTTAAAAAAGTAACATCATTGCCTTTGATCAATACTTTTCCTTCTTTGGGGAAGTGTAGTCCAGCTATTATTTCAAGTAAGAGGGTTTTCCCAGCCCCAGTTGGCCCTAGAATTATGAAGTACTCATCTTCCTTGATATTTAATGAAATATCTTTAAGAGAAAACTCTCCCCAGTTATTACTAACGTTTTCTACGTGAATCATCTTTTCGCACCTCTCTTTGAAATTAATCTCAGGACGACAAATGTTACAAAGCATACCATTATCAGGAGAACTGCTATTGGTTGAGAGCCCTGAAGGCCGTTTGTGTTGAATCTTGCTAGGATCAAAGTTGAGGCAATCATTGGGTAGTATGCTAGTATAATAATGGCGCCAAATTCACTGATACCTCTAGCCCAAGACATGATTGCTCCAGAGAATATATGCCTGAAGGTCAAGGGTAGTGCAATCTGGTAGAAGGATTCCCACTGTGATGCACCAAGCGTCCTTGCCACCCTTTCAAGATTCGGGTTAACGCTCTTGAATCCTTCCCTAGCAGTTCCTACAAAGAATGGGCAACTTACAAAGAACATTGCCATTACAATTCCCCACATGTTATCTTGGAATACTATCCCCAACTTGGAGAAGGCCGTTCCTACAGCACCTCTCTTCATCAGAAGAGAGAAAAGAGCTATTCCGGCTACTGTGTGTGGGATGATAATTGGTATATCCACTATTGCTTCGATGATATCCTTTCCATGAAAATCATATCGTGCAAGGATATATGCAAGCGGTATACCCAAAATTACAGCTATAACTGTTCCAATAAATGATGTGTATAATGTTAGCCAAATTGACTGTAACACTACAGGATCTTTTATTACTGCGATAAACTCTCCAGGATGGAGAACTAGCTGACTATAAAGCATGTGCGATAATGCAGCTATAATATATCCTACTATCACCATTCCTAAAATAAAAAAAAGAATTAGAAGAGGATTTCTTCTAATTTCAGAAAGCATTTTCATTCCCTCCATTAATCTATCATTTCAACATATTTTTTCAATTGCTCTGGGATGGTCCCTGAACCTAGTGCAGGAACGGTGGGTGGCTGTCCCATGTCGTTGAAGATCTTCTGACCGTTTTCGTTTATAACTTGTTCGACGTATTTGATTCCAAGATCTTTGTTGACTGCATTCTTTGGTACAGTGATTCCGTATGCTATTGGGGCTGCTGTCTGGGTAGTTCCGTTTGATATTTTTACTTTTACTTTGCCGTAGGTTGATTCATATCTTACGTCCTTTAGATTTATTGAAGGAGGTAACTCGACATACTTAAGTTTGTTCTGTTCTGCAACTGATCTGTACTCAAAGGCATAGTCAATTCCACCGGCAAGTGTCATTGAAACTAAATCTTCAGACTTGTCTCTTATTGTGACGTATTTTGTGTCAGGATTTAATGCTTCAGGAGTTGTAATTGTGTATACACCATTTTCTTCTTTAATTGTAATTGCGGTGTGAGCAGCAAGTAGATTATTGAATACTGGCTTGTTGTATGCAAGGTCTGCGAGTTTTATGGTCATAACTGTCCTGTAACCACATGGGTCTATATTTGGGCTACCGAATGCCCATAGGACATCAGGTCTTTGTAATATCTCATACCAGTTGTCAGCATTAATCTCGCTAGCGTACTTACTCTGATCAGTGTAACAAAGTACTATCTCATTTGTGGCAAAAACAATGTACCAGTCGGCATAGTTTGGATACATCATCTGGGGTATAAGCCTATAGTCAGCTGAACCGATGACGTCTGCTTGCTTTCCCAATTCTGTAACTTTTCTTATTGTGTCTACGCTGCCAGCTGCTTCTAACTGTACATCAGTATTTCTATTTGCGGCTTCAAAATTCTTTTCAACTGCTTGGAATGGCTGGGCCAAACTTCCGGCGTGGTATACACTTACCGTTTTTGGCTCAGAGGCGCATCCTGCAGTTAATGCTACCATTATTCCGATTAAGAATAATGCGGATATTTTAAGATAACTTTTTCTTTTATTAATAATACCACCTCGTTATGTTTTTTTAGAAATAACGATATTTAAATCTAACTGAATTATAATTCACATTTCAAAAAATATGAAAAAATAGCTGATTCTTTATTTTTAAAGCCCATAAAATTTAAATAGATTCTCGATATATTGAGATTAGAAACAAGGTATGTGATTTGTAATGGATGTTGACGGTGGAAGCTTTACACTCTGGGAAGAATTTTACAATGCTTCAGTTAGGCTATTGAAGATGGAAAAGTACATAGAAGCTAAAAGGCTTGCAAAAAAATCTTTGAACGAAGCAATTGATGTCTATGGACAGTCACACTCGGCCTCGGGGATGAGCCTATTTTTACTTGGTCTTATATCGCAGTATCAAGCCGAATATGCTGATGCTGAAGCCTTTTATGAAAAGGCACTCGCGATATTTGAGAAGCTGTTCAGTCAAAATGACGCAGTGGTCCTAAATGTTTTGCAGAATCTTGCCTTTGTATACCAGTCAGAAAAAAAATACCCAGAAGCAGAACAGCTTTATAAGAGAGTTCTTAAAATAAAGGAAGAAGACTACGGGAAAGAAAACTGTCAGTTGATATCGATACTATGCTCTTATGCAAATCTCCTAAAGGAAATGAAAAAGTTTGATGAATCAGAGGGGTTATACACCAGAGCACTTCAGATAATGATACATGATTACGGGCCGGACCACCCCCAGATTGGGGACATCTATATGCATCTGCACAATATTTATTCTGTTCTAAACAAGAGGGAAGAAGACAGGCAGCTTTACAATTACTTAAAGAAGCACTCCGACTACTTGTAGTTCTATTTTGACTTATTTCTCAAAATAAATTTTAAATACTTGAAACCCTAATTTAGTTATTGGTGACAAAATGAAAATAAGTGCTAGAAATAGTATGGAGGGTGTGATTAAAGCTATAAAAAAGGGAGAAGTTGCGGCAACTGTAAAAGTAGAAGTTACAAAACCAGCTTTGATAACGTCAATGATAACAAGGGAAGCAGTCGAATCCCTAGGGCTAAAGGAAGGTCAAAAAGTAAGGGTAATAGTAAAATCAACTGAAGTAATGATAGCAGTTGACGAATAAAAATTTTAATTTATATTATATTTAAAAAAATTAAATAAAGAGTGTTAGGTATAGGACTGCAAACACTATTATAGTACCAATAACAGAGCCTAAGTGAAGCTGTGTTGGTGTTATCTTTTTCTTTTCTCTTAGCTCTGCGAGCAAGAATTGCATTCCTGGAAGTGATAATGTTAGTCCCCAAGAAAGGTATCTAAATCTACTCGAAGCTGATTCAGACTCTTTTCTAAGTTCGTTTGACTGGACAAGTTCGTTTTTTAGGTCCTTAACGTCTAAGGTCAATTCGTCGTTTCTCACCTGGTAGTCCTCTATAGTTTCTTGCATTTCAATTATCCTTTCCGTTAAATTGACATTTTCTTCAGTTAGCTTAGTGATTTCATTTTTAAGTGAGACAATAGAATCTTCATAATCTTTTTCTAGGTAGAAGATAGTATAATAGTTCTTAGAAACGTCAGAAACAACAGTTGAATAGAAAAATCTATTCCCTTGCAATCTCCAACCAACTGAATTATATGGTTTATATTCATCTGGCAAGGTCAAAGTAAGTGTTGCATAATCATCAGGCCCAAGTTGATTTGATATCTCAAAGTCAAATGAGTTTAATATGCTAGGTTTCAGGTCGTAAATATTCTGTGTATTTATGGTATATATGACATTAAACTGATAATCTGAAAGACCTCTTTTTCCTTCGGTATCAACAATTAATCTGACATTAGTAGAATTATCGTCAAATACTGGAGAAAATGTATTCCAACTTAGATTAGAATCTCTATAACTTATGTCTATGCGGCTAACTAGGGGCTTTGGCAGATTGGTTTCGAATACTATCTGTGGCGGGACATCTGAAAGCAAAATTTGATGAGTTATATACGTATAGTCTTGATTGATATTAACATCAGTTATTATATTTGTTTTAGTTAAAGGTCCGATATCCACAGAATCTGAAGATATTTGGAATGAATACAATAAATTCTGTGCTTTAATATCTGGACAACTCAGCGAGAAAATCCCTATTAATACTATTAAAAAGACAAAAGCTTTCTTTTTCACATGCATCCCCCCACAAGTTGATTGAGCAAGTTGACAATTTATATTACTTACTGTAATAAATTAAAGAGAAAAAAAAACTAGGTAATGAATAGTACATATAATACCAAAAATACCACGAATGTTCCAACTACTGAACTTATTAGAAGTTGAGTCGATGTGATGACTGACTTTGTTCTTAGTTCTGCAAAGACTAGTAAAAGTATAGGCAATAATATTGTAAGGCCCCATGAGAACTGCCAGAAGTTGTTAGATATGCGATCAGACACATGTCTGTCCTCTTCAGCTTTTTCTAGTTTTTCATTAAGTGTTTCAATCTCTAAAGTTAAATTATGATTTTCTGTTTTGTAGCTATCAACGCTGTTCTGAAGTTCGATTATACTTTGAGATAACTTTGAATTGTCTTCCCTAAGATTTGATATTTCCTGTTTTAATGAATCGATGGATTCAGAGTAGTCACTTTCTCTGAAAAAGATTGTATAGAATATTCTTGATGTTTTGGTAATAGGTGTGGTATACTGGAATCTCTCATCTATTAATCTCCATCCTGTTGTGTTGAGTGGTTTAAAACTTTCAGGAAGAGCAATATTAAGAGAGGCCGTGTCATCTTCTCCTAAATTTGTAAGCAACGAATACTCAAAAGAATGATTTATGCTCTGGAAGAGTGTATAGATTGATGAAGTGTTCAACTTGTAATTTACAATAAAGTAATAACCGTTCAATGAACTCTTATCTGTGGTGTCTAAAGTAAAACGTACATTTGGAGCATCTGTTTCTAAAGTTACGGGCACAGTTTGCCAAGAAGAATTAAGATCTTTGTACATGAATTCTACTTGATTGATGCTTGTCTTAGGTATAGAAGTTTCAAATACTAAAAATTGCGGCGAATTCGATAGATATAGCTCATTATTTAACATTATAAACTCTTCAGATATGTCGATATCTGTAATAATGTCTACTTTGGCCAACGAAGCAATATCTGAAGAATCAGATAAAACGTTAAAAGAATAAACAAATCCTTGTGCAGTTGTCCCTTGAATATTAAATGCTAATGCCCCAAGCATTAGAAAAAGAATCAAAATAATTGATTTCTTATTCGTAATTTCCATCTCCGGAACTCTAAGGGCTATAGTTAATTTAAAAATCTTTTGCCTTTGATTTTAAGATATATTTTTAAGCAAGGAATAAAATATAGTATTTATGGCAACTTTAGATGATGTTCTTCACGTCATATCTACAGACGATGAAAAGGCAAAGATGGTTGCCATGGAACTAGCAAATGACAACGGAAGACGCATAATAGATGCTTTTTTTATCGAGCCCCAATCAGCAGGCGATTTAGCAAAGAAACTTAATCTTCCAATGCCCACAGTTATGTTTCATATCGAGCGTTTAATAGAAATAGGCATAATAGATATAGTTGATACTAAATTATCAAGGAAATTTAAGGACATAAAATATTATGGTCCAAAGAAGACAGCAATTTTGATAGTCCCTTCCCAAAAAGAGGAGACGGTAAAGAGTCTTTCACAAAGTCTAAAAACATCTTATCTGCCGCCGGTAACTGCTTTAATGGTGATGTTCTTGGTAGTTATTTTGGGCATAGGCTTTAGTGCACCAGGAATTTTACAATCTTTTCAATCACAGGATACACCTATGCTTTCTCAAGGATTAGGTGGTGAAAACGAAACAAAACAGATGGATTATAACGAGAGGATTGTTGCACCATCTGCAGAAGCTGCACCTGTAACAAACCCTTACATCCCACTTGTTTTCACGATTATAGGTGGGCTTTCTTCATTAGCATTGATAATGTTATTACTCAAGTTAAAGGGTAGATGATTTTGAGAATTGGCATAATATCTAGGACTGACAGGGAAAAATCATTAGAGATTTCAAAAAACATTTCAGATCTTCTAAAGGATAAACATGAAATATTTTTAGATGAAACATTGAAGGAGTATTTCCCTGATGCTAGGTATTCTAAAAAAGCCGGGGATGTAGATATACTAATCTCTGTAGGCGGAGACGGCACTATTCTAAAGTCTGTTAGGAGGTACAGAGACACCCCTATATTGGGTGTAAATATGGGGAAGGTAGGATATCTAAATGAAATATCTCCTGAGAGTATCAACTTGATTCCAAATATTTTAGAAAAGCATACAATAGAAGAACGATCTATGATCTCTTGCACAATAGGGAAAAGAACGGTAGAAGCATTGAATGATATCGTAGTTAGAACTGAAGTTGCTACAAGAGTTTCTCAAGTCAAAGTTGAAATATCAGGGCATGACTACCTAGTTTCAGGTGATGGTGTTATAATTACTACCCCCACTGGTTCAACAGCTTATTCCTTCTCTGCAGGAGGACCAATTTTAAGAACTAACTCAGAGGTATTTGGGATTACACCAATATGCCCCCTATATCGAAAATCTACCCCTATAGTCTATCCAGACTCTGAAAAGGTGATAGTAACTATTATGGACAGGCCTTGCACTATAGTTGCGGATGGATTCCCTGAAGGCACAATGAAACGTGGGGATAAAATCGAAATTAGAAAAAGCATGCTGAAAGCTAAATTTGTAAAGAAGTGAATTTCTTGAAATTAGTTCTTGATGCATCAGCATTTATTAGTGGATTTTTGCCTCAGGAAGACGATTATTACACTGTTTATGATGTAATTGATGAACTTCAAGACGAAAACTCTAAAGAGAGATTCTCTTACTTCTTAAGTTCAGGAAAGATTATAATCAAGGAACCGGATCCTAAAATTATAAAGAATGTTGATGAGAAAGTACAAAGAACAGGCGATAAACTTTCATTGACAGACATTAAATTGATAGCTCTTGCAATTGAAACAAATTCTGAAATTATTTCTGAGGATTATGGGATTCAAAATGTTAGCTCTATTTTTGGTATCAAATTTAATTCTATCCGAGAATCTGGAATAAAAAAAGTTATTCGATGGGAATACTACTGCATCGGATGCAGAGAAATATTTTCAAAAAATACGACAATTTGCGAAAATTGTGGAAACTTAATAAAAAGAAGGCCAATAAAATAATAAATTATAATTATCTTTGATTTATTATTAAATAACTGCAAGTTATTAAAACAGTTAAATTTATATTTAGGAATACTTAATATTGTTAGTATGGTCGACACTACAGGTACTGAAGAAGACTACTTGAAGGCAATATTTACTATTACAGATAGTAAAGGTTTTGCTAGAACTAAAGATATTGCCAAGGCTCTAGGTGTAAGACCTGCCACTACAGTTGAAATGTTAAAAAAACTCGAAGAAAAGGGGCTAATAAAAAGAGAGCATTACGGCCCTACTGTTTTAACTGATAAAGGGTCTAGAATTGCAATGTTGACTATTAATAAACACAAAGTTCTTCTAGATTTCTTTAAGATGATACTTGTACCTTTAGACGAAGCAGAGAAAGATGCTTGTGACATGGAACATAATCTCAGCAAGGTCACTAATGAACAGCTAATCAAATTCATGGCTTTCCTTTCTCACGAAGGGTTTTTTGATATATGGACAAGGAAATTTAAGGATTTTTCAACAAGTGGCAAGATGAAACCTATGAAGTTCTCAGATGAAGAGTATTATGATTTTGCAACCCAAAATATGAAATAGGTCAATAAAAAAACAAACTATTTAAGATAAAAAAACAATATCAAAATCATGATATCTCTTGGGATAGAGGGTACAGCTCATACCCTTGGAGTTGGGATAGTTTCTAATGATGGTGTACTCTCTAATATCACTGATTCTTATAGCTCAGATGGAGGTATACACCCCAGAGAAGCGGCAGACCACCATGCACATGTTATAGGCAGTGTGATGGAAAGATCTTTTTTAGAATCAGGTATAAAAAAAGATGACATAGACTTAATTTCATTTTCAATGGGGCCTGGACTTGGGCCGTGTCTTAGGATTGTTGCAAGTGCAGCTAGATCCCTTTCTATAAATCTTAACGTTCCTGTAATAGGAGTTAATCACTGCGTAGCCCATGTTGAAATTGGTAGATTTGTCACAGGGGCAAAGGATCCAGTTACCCTTTATGTTTCAGGAGGAAATACTCAGATACTAGCTTATGCAGAAGGCAAGTATAGGGTATTTGGAGAAACTCTTGATGTCGGCATAGGTAATATGCAGGATACCTTTGGCAGAGAGATGGGTATTGGATTCCCTTGCGGGAAACAAATAGATGATTTGGCTAGCAAAGGCAAGAACTACCTATCTTTACCTTACACAATTAAGGGAATGGATTTTTCATTTTCTGGGCTTTTGACAGAATCAATTAAAAAACTAAAAACTAATAGCCAAGAAGATGTTGTTTTTTCTCTTATGGAAACTGCTTACTCTCTAGTAGTTGAAGCATCTGAGCGTGCAATGTCACACACGGAAAAAAATGAATTATTATTAACTGGGGGTGTTGCTTCTTCTAGGAGATTAAAAGAAATGTGTGCCACAATGTGCGAAGAAAGAGATGCTTCTCTTTATGTTCCACCTGCACCTCTATGCCGAGATAACGGGGCTATGATTGCATACCAAGGCCTTTTAGAATATTCTAATGGTAAGAGAATGGCGATTGAAGATACAATTGTAAAACAGAAATGGAGAACTGACGAGGTGGAAGTTAATTGGATATAAAATTAATAGAAAAAGCAGTAGATCTAATAACAAAAGGAGGAGTAATAGTATATCCAACTGACACATGCTATGGTATAGGCTGTGACGCCACAAATCCATCTGCAATAAAGAAAATCTTCAAAATTAAAGGAAGAGAAAAAAATAAACCCCTGCCATTAATAGCATCTTCCTTAGAAATGATAGAAAAATATGTTTTTATGGACGAGAGAGCCAAAAAATTATACCGTGCCTTTCCAGGGATATCAGTCGCCTTAAGAAAAAAGGGAAGCGATATACCAGATATCGTTAATAAAGAAAAAGTCGCATTTAGAATCCCTTCAAATGAGATATCTAAAAAACTATGTGAGTTATCCGGAAAGCCTTTGGTATCTACAAGCGCAAATCTTTCAGGTGACCCTTCACCTTATTCAATAGAAGAAGTTAAACTAAGTCTTAAAAAATCTATAAATCAGATTGACTTATTTATTGATTCAGGGACTCTTAATAATAATCCTCCTTCCACAATAGTAGATTTAGTTGAAGGTAAGATAAGTAGAATTGGATCCGTAAAGGAAGATCAGATAAAGAATTTACTAGGTGGTCAAATTTGATTCTAAAGAAAGGGGCTGAAGCTGACATTTATCTAGAAGATTTCAAGGATATATTTGGATTTGAGTTCTTTAACGAGAAAGTGATAATCAAGAAAAGAGTAAAGAAAAGTTATAGAATTCCTGCAATTGATGATAACATCAGAGAATACAGGACTATAAAAGAGGCTAAGATCATAAATAAAGCAAAAGTTTCAGGTATCTACTCACCAGCATTATATCTTGTGGATTTAAAGGATAAAAAAATTGTAATGGAGTACGTTCAAGGCCTAAGACTCAAAGAATATTTATTGTCAAATGGCATTGATAAAGAAATACCTTTAGAGATTGGGAGATCTATAGGGCGCTTACATAAAGCTGGGATAGTTCATGGAGATCTCACAACATCTAATATGATACTAAATGAAGGAAAAGTATATTTCATAGATTTTGGTTTATCTGAGGATTCTGAAGAAATTGAAAAACAAGGTATCGAGATACATCTTTTAAGACAAGCATTAGAGAGCACACATTATGATGTCTCTGAGGAATTATTTAAAATAATACTAGAAGGATATTCACAAATTGTTGGAGAAGAAAAGAAGAAAGAAATTCTTCTCAGGATAGAACAAATTGAAAAGAGAGGAAGATACAGAAAAAGAGATTAGATTTTCTCTAATTCACTTAAAACTTCCCATAAAATTGTCCTTGTATGCATTGGCATATTTGGATCATTTGAAATTTCGTCCAATAGCTCGACTGCAGCATGGGCTCTTGACTGTACAGGCTCAGAAGTATCTAATAGTCTGTCAGCAGCTTCTTTGGCAGTTCTTCTTATATTTCTAGGAACACTATTGTCTTCATTAACAAACTCGTTTAAGTAGTCGACTATACCCCTAATATTTTCCTCGGGCATCATATCACCTCTTCTATATATTCGTTGAATATAAAATTGCTTTAAAACCTTTATCTTTGTGAAATTCAATTAATCATTAAGAAATAGGTTAATATTATAGATATTAAGCCGAAAATACCTCCAAAAAACCATAGTATATAAACAAGCTTTTTTTCAGTAAGTTTGATATTAGAAGTAAGAATATTAGCAATTGAAAGGTATTTTTGAGGATGTAATATCCCTTCTTTATCTACTAAAGTAGGCCCATACTTTTTACTGCCAAATCTTCTCTTGGATTTAAAAAAAAACTCTAAAATTTGAGGAATTAAAAGAAATACCCCTATTACCTCAATATGCATTATTATTGAAAACGAAGCTATTACTGCGCCAACAATTAAAGTCCCTGTATCGCCAGGAAAGATTTTTGCCGGATACTTATTATATAACAAGAACGCTAAAAATGATAATGAAAAGGTAAGAATATAAAATCCCATTTGAGGATCTTTTAAAATAAACATACAAATCGAAAGTGAAAGAGTTGATAAAAATCCTAAGCCTATCTCTTCACCATTAAATCCTGCCAACAAATTTGTTAGATTCGAAGCTGCAGTAATCCCTATTGGGACAATTAAATAGTAGAGGATTCCAAGATTAATTTTAAAGAAAATTAGATTTATTGTTGTATCATCAATAAAAAATAGTAAAGGTATTCCACCTAAAAGGCATAGCGCTGTTTTTAATAACTGAGGAATATTAAATACGTCATCGATATAACCTATCAAACCGATAGTTGCAACTGGAAAAACAAACATCAAAATTCTTGTATCAAAGGTCAAAAGGTAATATAATATTAGAACGGGCAAAGTTCCAAGTATAAGGGCTAAACCTCCCGCTTCAGGTACTTCATACTTTTCTATTTTATGGAGATCAACTCCAATCATTCCACGCTTTTTATTGTATTTCCCAATAATTGGAGTAATTATCAATGTGATTATAAATGAAACAAATGGGAGAATTAGATTGTTCATGAACTAAATTTTATATAGAAGTTCTTAAATATTTTTATTATGGGCACGTCTCTTTCTCAGTTTAATCTCTTTCTATTTGATATGGATGGAACTTTAGTCGAATTTAAACTTGATTTTCAATATCTCAAAAATGAAGCAACAAGGCTCTTAGAAGAAAAAGGCATTAATTTTGAAATTAAAAGATCACTAAGCGAAGCTATAAGAGATTCTAAGTATTATTTTGTCAATGAAGAAGATTATATTATTTTTGTAAATATAATGGAGGATTTAACTTCAAAACATGAAATTGAGACAGCAAATAAAGCAGAAGCATTTCCACATTCTAAAGAATTACTAAAATATCTGAAATCAAAAGGGAAAAATATTGGGATTATAACTAGAAACTGTAGAGCCGCAACGATTAAAACATTGGAAGTTTCTGATTTGATAGATTATATAGATATAATTGTAACAAGGGAGGACGTTGTAAATTCTAAACCACACCCCGAGCACGTTGAAGTAGCAATGAAGCTCTTAGATAAAAGTTCAGCAGAAACTGTAGTTATAGGGGATCATGAGTATGACATTGCTTCTGGTAAAAGTGCTGGATGTTTTACAATAGGAATTTTATCTGGTGTGTCCTCAGAAGAGACTCTAAAAACGGCAAACATCGTTATATCCTCTCTAGAAGACATTATTTCGTTTTTATAACTCAATTGACAATAAAGTTTTTAAACAGCAATTAAATCCACTCTTATATAATCAAATAAAGGAGGGTTACAATGGAATTCAAGATTGTTATTTCTTACGCAGATGGTAAGACTATAAAGAAAGAAGTAAAAGACAAACAGGCTGATGCCCTCTTTGGTTTAAAAATTGGCGAGGAGTTTAGTGGTGAGACCATAGGACTTTCCGGTCATGTATTAAAGATTACAGGCGGATCCGATAAAGATGGATTTCCAATGAGACAAGATCTTGATGGAAACAGAAGAGTTAAACTTTTACTTTCTAAGGGCGTTGGATTTAATCCACAAGATAAAGGTGAAAGAAGAAAAAAGAGAGTTAGAGGAAACACCATAAACGAAGATACTGTCCAAATTAATACCAAAGTAATGAAGCCTGACAAATACGAGGCTCCTGAAGAAAATAAAGCTGAAGAAGCCCCAAAAGGAAAATCTGAAAGTGCATAAACTCACTTAACTAAAGGAGACATATAGTTGGGACAAGCTGAAGTAAATATAGGTCTTGTAGGCCATGTAGACCATGGTAAAACTACATTAACGAGAGCTCTATCCGGAGTCTGGACTGACAAACATAGCGAAGAGCTTAGAAGAGGTATCACTATAAGACTTGGTTATGCTGATATCGAATTTAGAAAATGTAAAGCATGTGAAGGAGTCGAGGCATATACTACAGAAAAAACTTGTCCGAAATGCGGTGGAGAAACTGAAGTATTAAGAAAAGTTTCATTTGTTGATGCACCAGGGCATGAAACGTTAATGGCAACAATGCTTTCAGGAGCGGCAATAATGGATGGTGCGATATTAGTTATTGCAGCAAATGAAAAATGCCCACAACCACAAACAAGAGAACACCTAATGGCCTTAAATATTGTTGGAATTAAGAATATTGTAATTGCGCAAAATAAAATAGAGCTAGTTTCAAAGGAAAAAGCTATTGAGAATTATAATCAAATTAAGAACTTCATTAAAGGAACTGTCGCAGAAAATGCTCCTATTATCCCAATTTCAGCTCAACATAGAGTAAATATAGATTACTTGATTAAATCAATTCAAGAAGTAATAAAGACGCCGAAAAGAGATCCAGAAAAACCCCCAGTTATGTACGTTGCAAGATCTTTTGATACAAATAGGCCAGGAACGGCTCCAGAAGACTTAAAGGGCGGTATTTTAGGCGGTTCTCTAATACAAGGAAAGTTAAAAGTTGGGGATAAAATAGAGATAAGGCCTGGATTTGAGAAAGTAGAACAAAATAAGAAAGTTTTTAAGCCAATTATAACTTTCATTTCAAGTTTAAATGTTAGTAATGATTCAGTTGAAGAAGCTTTACCAGGAGGCCTTCTTGGCGTTGGTACTTTTCTTGATCCTGCGGTAACTAAATCTGACACGCTAGCCGGTAGTATTTTGGGGTATCCAGATCAACTTCCTAATGTTTGGGAAACATTGTCTCTTGAAGTTCATCTTTTAGATCGAGTAGTTGGAACAGAGGAAGAAACTACCGTGGAACCTATTAGGCCAAAAGAAATGCTTCTCCTAAATGTTGGAACTGCAAAAACAATTGGTACAACTACAAAAGTAGGAAAAGTTACAGAATTAATTTTAAAACTTCCAGTATGTTCTATTGCCGGTGAAAGAGTAGCTATCAGTAGAAGGGTAGGGGCAAGATGGAGACTAATAGGGTACGGAATAATAAAATAACAGTTATTTTAGATACAAATTTTCTTCTTCTTCCAGGTAGATTTAATTTATGGATTGAGTCTATTGAAGAAGTTATTGATAGGAAATGTGAGATACTTATACCTTCAAATGTAATGTCTGAACTAAAACGGATTGAATTAACTGGCTTAGACAAGATTTCAAAAGAAGTTGCATTGAAGATTTCTGAACGCTATAAGATAATAGAACTTGAAGGTCCTGTTGATAGATCAATACTAGAATTTGCTAAAAATAATAAATGTATTGTAGCAACAAACGACATGAAACTAAAGTCAGATCTAAGAAGCAACCAAGTTCCAGTAATTTTTTTAAAAAAGGGTTCAAGACTTGCGCTTGAAGGCTATATTGATTGAATTTTTTTTATCATAAACATAACATTAAAATCAATAGGCTTTGAAGTATCAACAATTGTTATCTCATCTTCAAAATCTTCAAATACTTCCTTTATCTTTAGATAAACGCTGAAATCAGCGTCACTGAATTTGTCTTTTCTGTTTGTAATTCTTTCTTTTAGAATATGCTCAGGTGTTTCACAATAAAAGAAAATAATTTTTTCACCGACTGATTCTCCAACTTGTTTTGCCATATTCCGCAAAGATTTTGAATAAAAAGTTCCATCGAGTATCACATTTTTACCAGAGACCAAATATTTTTTCGTCTGGGAAAATAGTTCATTATATATAATTCTTTTATCATCTTCATTATATATTGGATCTTTAAATAGATTCTTTCGGATCTTGTCCGTAGATAAAACAACAGCGTTTATCTCTTTTGAAAGAGAATCTGCAATTGTTGTCTTCCCTGAACCTGGAAGACCAGTTATAATAATAAGCATAAATTCTATTTTAAGGTAAGTTTTAAATATATTACTTAAAATAGTAGTTGAGGGAATAATTTGCCAGATAAATTCACAAAGTCTCCGTATAAAAAGGCTAGAATTAAAGATATTCCAAATGAGAAGTATGTCAGTGTAGTAGGAGCAATAATAAAAAAAGATGGAAATGATATACTCCTAGACGACGGCACTGGACAGATTGAAGTTGTTTTCAGCGAAGATATTAACTTCAAAGAAGGAGATATTGTTAGAGTTTTTGGAATATATATCTCAAAATCCCTTAAAGGTGAGATAATCCAAGATATGTCAAATCTTGATATTAAACTTTACAGAGATAGTTTTGATAAAATTAAAAGTCTTTATCATTCCTAATTCCAAAAATTTATAAATATAATAATAAAATAATGCTAATAGATTGTTAGGTGAGTTAATGTTTGAAGCCGTTTTGAGCGCCGAAACCTGGAAAAAATGTGTCACTGCTATAGGTAGTCTTGTAGAAGAAGTTCCACTAAAGATTACAGCTGAAGGTATTGAGCTTAGGGCAATGGATCCTTCTCATGTCAGCATGATTGATTTTAAGATGAATAAAGAAGTATTCGCAGAATACAAAACTGATAAAGAAACTACCATTGGTATTGATATAGAAGAGATGTCTAAGTTCATCAATAGAAGTAGAAATGACGACATTCTTGTTCTAAAGCTCGATGAAGAAAAGAATAAAATCTTAATGGTTCTAAAAGGAACTTCAACTAGGCGATTTGGATGTCAACTTATAGATGTCACTGAACAATCAAATCTTAAAATGCCAGCTCTAAATACAACTTCAAAAGTGAGAATTAGTTCCCAATCCTTTAGAGAAGGTCTAAAAGATGCAAATATAGTTTCTGACCACGTAACTTTAAGGGCAGATGATGCATTCTATATGAACGCCGAAGGGGACACAGGAGACATTGAAGTTAAATTGGAAAAGGGTGACCCAGATCTATATGAAATTATTGTTTCTGCTGGAGCTTCTTCAACATTCAACTTGAGTTACTTATCAGATATGTCAAAATCAATCCCTGGAGAAATGTCTTTAGAGATAGGTAATGATATGCCAGTAAAACTTCAATTTGAAATTGAAGGCGCTACAATTGTGTTTATACTTGCTCCAAGAGTTGAAAGATGAGTACTATTATGGGAAAAGATAATGATTCTCCTATAATTATTTTTAGAAAAGAATGCATAAAAATTGGTATTCTTGACAATAATAGAGAAGAAAATAGTGATATTTTTTGTCTTTTAGAGAACATACCTGAAGGAATTACACTTGAAGACAAAATAAAAAAATTCAAAAGTGACCGAGCAAAGTTACAATTTGAGTCCTTTTGTAGAAAAAAATTTGAGCTTATACTTCAAAGATCTTTTGAAAACTCCGAGCCAGAAAATGATTTAGAATTTAAAATTTATAAATCAATACAAGAGTTATTCAATGAATACAAAGCTAATATTTTAAATAATAATATAAAACAGAAAGAGGAAAGGGAAAAGGTTTTTAAGGAGGTAAGGCTCTCACAAGATGTGCCAGAGTTCATAGGGGAGGATATGAAGTCCTATGGACCGTACAAAAAGGGGGAAATAGTTTCAATCCCTCTGAGAAACGCTGAGATACTTATAAGAGAGAAAATTGCCGAAAACTAATTGAAAGTGATTCTTATGAAAATGCCAAAAAAGATGAATACCTACTGCCCGACCTGTAAAAAACACACTTCTCATAAAGTAGAGACCGTTAAGAAAAGGAAAAGAGGAGAACTCAGTGCAGGTCAGAGAAGGTATAGAAGAAAAATTAAAGGTTACAGGGGTTTCCCTAGATCTTCAGTTAATGGTGAGAAAACTGTAAAGAAACTTGATTTGAGATACAGATGTGAAGTATGCAAGAAAGCCACTACAAGAAAAGGTTTCAGAATTAAAAAATTAGAATTCGTGGAGGCATAAAAATGAAAAAACTTGTTTCTAAGTTTTTGAGAGTAAAATGTACTGACTGTTCTAGTGAGCAGATAGTATTTAACAGACCTGCTATCACTGTAAAGTGTCTTACATGTGGTAAATCTTTGGTAGAATCAAAAGGTGGAACAGGCAAAATCAACGCTGAAATACTAGAAGTATTGGAGTGATTATTTAATGCTTGAAAAGGAGTACCCCGAAGAAGGGGATCTTGTCATGTGTTCGGTTAAGGAGGTATTCCCATATGGGGCCTTCGTAGTTCTGGATGAATATGACAAGGAAGGTATGATTCATATAAAGGAGATATCCTCTAGCTGGGTTAAAAACATTAGAAACCATGTTAGAGAAGGTCAAAAAATAGTCTGTAAAGTCCTAAAGGTAGATGAATCTAAAAATCATATAGATTTGTCTTTAAGAAGAGTAACAAGCCAACAGAAAAAAACAAAAGTTCAAGAATTTAAAAGAGAGAAAAAAGGAGAGAAACTTTTAGAATTATTCGCAACTAATATCGGTGAAGACTATAAGAATATAATTCATACCATTGGGGTACCTCTAGTTAACAAATATGGTGACTTATACGCTGCCTTTGAAGAAACTTCAACGAAAGGTAAGGGCGTTTTACAAGGAATAATCGATGAAAAATATATCGATGGCCTTTATGAAATTATAACAACTAATGTAGAAAATCCATTAGTCTCTATCACTGGCCACATCACTCTTGAATGCTATTCTGGGGAGGGTGTGAATATAATTAAAGAGGCCTTGATTAATGCTAGAGAGAAATTTAAGGACAAAGTTGAAGAAGTTGATATAAGAAATGAAGGCTCTCCAAAGTATTCTATACATATCGTCGCTGAAGATTATAAAGCGGCAGAATCTGTTTTGAGAGAGATTGCAGAAATGGCAATATCTTTTGTTCAGAGTAATGAAGGTAAAGGTACCTTTAAGAGATCATAATATGAAGATGAAAATCTGTCCAAAATGTAATACTTATACCATGGAGGACATATGTTCTGTGTGCAAAGTTCCTACAGTTAATCCTCATCCACCCAAGTTTTCACCTGAGGATAAATATGGAAAATACAGAAGAATAATAAAAAAAGAGAGTGGAGTTTTATGAAAGAAACATTTATTATTGAAGAGAAAAAGGATTTCAAACTTGACAATCCGATATTCATAGAAGGACTTCCTGGGATAGGACTTGTCGGAAAATTAGCTGCAGATCACCTTATTCAGGAACTTAAAGCAGTTAAATTTGCTGATTTATATTCACCAAGATTTCCTCATCAAGCGTTAGTTGAGAAGGATTCAACAATGCGTTTAATGAAAAATGAATTTTATTATTATACAGGAGGAAAAAGAGATATCCTATTTCTTTCAGGAGATACCCAACCTCCCCCTACAGATGCTTTTGGGCATTATGAGATTTCCGCATCAATATTAGACTTTATTGAAAAGTTTGGGGTGAAAGAAATGTTCACTCTTGGTGGGTATTCAACTGGGGGGTATCCTGTAAAGGAGCCAAAGGTATTAGGCGCAGCTTCAGATATAGAAACTGTTGAAAAATACAAGGACAAGAATATTGTTTTCAGAGAGGATCCTGGATCTGCCATAGTCGGTGCTTCTGGACTTCTTATTGTATTGGGAAAGCTTAGAGGAATGAAAGGATTATGCCTTTTAGGAGAATCGCCAGGATATATAATAGATGCCAAAGCTTCAAAGGCAGTTTTACAGATTCTAGTAGATATATTAGAACTAGATATTAGCATGGAAGAGCTCGATAAAAGAGCTGAAGAGACTGAAAAGGCACTTTCAAAGATACAGGAAATGCAGAAAAACATGACTGAATATCAGACATTGCCTCCTGGAAACGAAGAAACAGGATATATAAGATAATTATTTTTTTTATTTTAATTTAATAAAACAATTTTGAATTCATTTTGTAGATAAATTAATGTTTTGAGTATTCTTACCCCTATTCATTATGCATCCAATAATCTTTTCATAGATGTCGGGATAGCTAATATCTTCCCCTCCATCTAGAGAAGGATTATATTTACCTCTATAACATAAAGACTACCATTATTTTCTTTTATATCCACACCATAAAGCCCATTACCAATAGCGTTCCCGGCTCTTATACCAAGATCGATAATGTCTTGAGGAACTTCTTCTTTTGGGACACTTACAACATCACAGTAGACTAAGTGACCGTTTACAGAGGCTTGGATTTTAAATGTTTCATTAGGGATTATATATTTACAAGCATATAACAACTCACCATCAAGAACCCCGATTCTCCAATCAAATTTACTATCAATGTATTCTTGTACAACAACCCAGTCTGAGAGCTTTATGAATCTCCTTGATACTTTTATGAATTCTTCTTTTGTATATACCCTTTCTACTCTTGCAGAGAATGAAGTTGACGGTTCTTTCAGAATCATTGGTGGATTAAACATTTTGAATATTTCTTCAAGATTTTCTAAGGTAACTTCACCTTTTTTTATAAAGATTGTTTTCGGCATTGGTACATCTTTTTTCATAAGATGCAGATACATATTCACCTTGTCAGAACATATCCTAATCGAAGTGGGATCGTCTATTACAGGTACACCATTCAATTCGGCTATTCTTGCAGCAACGTAGCTTATATTCATTGAGTCTGTTCTAGACCTAATGAAAAGTCCATCAAGCCCCGAAATTTTTTTAATTTCTGTGGGAAAGATAAAATAGGCTTGATGTCCCATGTTCTCTGCTTCATCTCTGAATTTAATTAGTGAGATAAGTTGCACAGAACTACTTAGAGTTTGCCTATCAACAAAAATTCCTAATTTCCCCATTTTCTATCCCAGTTTCAACTCTTGTTTGAAATTCTTCTTTTTCATCGTTCGATAGCTCTGATCTTTTTATGGGTGATATAGAGGAAAGATAATATTTCTCTCCATCATATATTAGGATTATCTTAGCAACTGGCACCTCAAATACTTCATATATCTTTTTAAGAAGTGCACATATCTCCGGATCTGTTGTGGTATTCTTCCCAAATAGAGTGGTGAAGGTCTTTATTTCTGCATTTGGTGGCAATCTCTGGAAGCAGAAAGGGTATTTACCTGAATGAGTTACTTTCTTTATTGCTTCTTTTGCAGTTTCTAAATCGTATGCAACTTCGTATCTTGAAGAATCAGAGTAGTAGTTTATTCCATATATCATTGATGGCACAGGACAGTATGTGTCAGAGATTCCCCATTCAGATACAGGTATTCCTGCCATCTGAGCTTTTGTAAGGCATATAGGTATTACATAAGCATCAAGTATTTGATCACTACTTGGTGTTATTTTGTACCCATTTTGATTTTCTCTTAATACTATCCTATAGTAAGACTCTGTCTTGTAATGGTATTCATTACTTAAAACAAATAGGTTGTTACCTGAGTACATCTCAGTTATATCTTTATCAAAAAGACTTATTTTTTTATGCAAATTTTCTGCACCTTTTTTATGGGTGTTAACCCTGGTATCATTATGTGCCTCTAAAAAATTAACAAATGGCATTACAAAATTTTCAATCGTTTTTACATCACAACTATTTGACGAATCATCATCTTCTGATTCCATAAAAACAGCCAGCTGGGATCTCTCCCTAGATCATCTCCATGTTTATATATTGCTTAGAATTCACCAAGATACTTCTAAAGTAATTTTTGTATACAAACAATATTGTTAAAGAGACCAGTACAAAGAATAGAAAGTTCAAAATTGTAAAGTCATTTTCAATATTATATTTTAATAAGAAATCTGTGTTAAAAACAGTGGAGATTGTTTTAGAAATAATAGCTAGTTCGCTTAGAATAACTAATGTAGATAATTTCAACATTGGATTCATCTTTGTTTGTTCCTTGTCAAGCAATTTTAGTGAGTGCAATGGACTATCCATTATATCTAAACTTGAATATCAACAACTACTTTTAAACCTTTCTATTGCTCACAGTAGGAAATCAACAAGAGTTAAATAATTAGGAATATTAGAAAAAGGTGGTGAATACATGAATAAACTTACAATACCCTATTTAATTGCTGGTATATTTATATATATTAATGGAATTAGAGTATATTTTCAAGGTGACTTCATTGGAATGTTAATTTACACATGCATTGCATGGATTCTATTTTTGATGGCCTATTATTCTAACAAGAAAAAACCAAAAGAAACAGATAGTCTCGGAGAACCTTTTACAACTGGAGGAGAATCAAATTAGATATACTCAATTTAATTATATTTATTGGGTCAAAACTTTTATATATAAATAAAGAAAGCGGGTATTGTGATAAAATGAAACTCCTTTTAGATGCCGAGTATCTCCTAAGTAAGGAATTGACAGGGGATGGAGTTCAAAAAATAAAGAAATATATCTCTGATGAAACAAAAGACATTTTGTACAAAGGATTGCCAAAAGACAAACTTTCAGAAGCCCCTAAGATTTTGGAATCAAACATTTCTCGAGATGCCATCTCTATTAAAATTGAAAGTGGCACATATGTTAGGGCACATTCAGTAGCCATAAGACTAAAGAACTCAATATCTTCTCTTTTAGGAAAGGAGTTTAAAGTTGGTATAAAAAAAGTAACAGGTAAGACTTACACTTTATCACTTGAACTTGATAAAATTCCAAAAGATCCAATCAAAATACCTTTTGTTGAAAATATCTCTATTGAAGGTAATAATGCAATATTGATCCTTACTAATTTAGATGAAGAGTTTCTTACTAAAAATTATGTTGATAGAATAATTAATTTATTTTATGAAAAAGTTGAGGCTCAGTTTTGGGGTGGTAAGGGTGAGCATTGGGAATTAATATCAAAGAGTGAAAACAAAGAACCTATAACTACAAAAGATCCTACCTCTGAATTGTTGGCACTAGGATGGCTAAAACAAGGACCAAGTCAAGGCCAATGGTTTTACCATGCACCAATTGCTGCACTACTAAGAACAATGGAAAGAATAGCAGTTGAAGAAGTATTAAAACCTCTGGGATTTATTGAGGTAATTGCACCCAAAATGGTACCTTTTGAAATCTGGGAAAAAACTGGGCATCTATCCGGAAGCGAACCAGAAATATATTATATCTCTCCTCCAATTTCTAGAGATATCTCTGTATGGGAAGAAGTTATTGACCTATATAAGATAACAAAAAAAGCCTATGTTGAGAAAATACGTGAGAGGATGAGGGATCCAATAGGGGGCATGACATATGCGCAGTGTCCTCCGATGTATTGGGCTTTTGATGGAAAGACTATTGATGACTCTGAGTTTCCAGTTTTAATTTACGATAAAAGTGGCCCCTCTTACAGATGGGAAGCAGGTGGGAGGCAAGGCATTGAAAGAGTAAATGAATTCTGGAGGATAGAACCTGTATTTATTGGATATCCTGAACAGTTAATTGAACTTAAAGAGAAAATGATGGAAAGATATGCCTACGTCTTTAACAAAATATTCGAAATTGAATGGAGAACTGCTTGGGTAACTCCATTTTATATGGCGCAAGCAGGGCAAACTGGAATTGAAAAGGAAACAGAAAGAATCAAAGGTACTGTTGATTATGAATCTTGGATCCCTTCCAGGGGCAGCAGAGAAGAAAGTGAATGGCTAGAATTTCAGAATCTTTCTATCGTTGGAGATAAATACACTAAGGCATTTTCTATTAAATCATCAAAAAATAAAGAATTATGGTCTGGATGCTCTGGAATTGGCCTTCAACGATGGACAGTTTCTTTCTTAGCTCAAAAAGGTCTTGATTCCGATAACTGGCCCAAAGAATTTAAGAAATACCTAGGTGAATTCCCAAGGCAGATTAAGTTTGTTTGATTGTTTTCTTTTTTTCTCTTTTTAAATATATTAAGAAAACATCAATTAACGCAAATATAGCTAGCATATAGAAGGCTTCCCTCCAAGTTAAAATGTCTGCAATATATCCTCCAACTGAAGCAGCAAAAGATCCAAAGCCAAATATGCAAAGAGAACTAAATCCATAAAGAAGCCCCCTTATCTTTGGACTTCCCATTGACGCGGTAAGCATATTTTGAGCTGGCTGGGCAGCAAAATAAGAAAATCCCATTAACATTGAAAAGATAACAAATATTATTGGGTTAGAAGTATTAGCAATTAAGGCAATAGAAACTGAAGCTATCAAAGTGAATATAAGTAATGGTTTTTTGTATCCGAGCCTATCAGATATTTTTCCCCCAAGAATTTGCCCTGGCATCCCAGCAACTATGAGTATAGTAGTTATTATCCCTCCTATCAGTATTCTAATAGACAAAACATCTTTAGCAAAAGTAGTCAATAGCAAAACTGTTCCAGTATAGAACAATCCTCTAAAGAGTAGGATTAAGATATATAACACAAATTCTTTTGATATCAATTTTCTTGTTTCTTCAAGGTACTTGAAGTCAAGATTTTCTTCATCTTGAATATGGTCTTTGATCTTAGAATCTTTAATTGAAATACCAATGGCCAATAAAACTAATATCGGGATGCTCCAAAATAGATAAGGATATTTCCATCCAATGTAGACCCCAACTGCAGCAGCTATTATAGGAGAAGAGGATTCACCTAAGTTCCCTAACAAACCATTAAATCCCATTGCTTTTCCCATATCCTTTGGGTAAAGCTTAGATACAAGAGAGAGCCCTGCAGGGTGATAAGTCCCCGCTCCGATACCCAAAAGTAATAAAGACAACCATAGACCAAGAGGACCATTTGATAATACTATTCCTAAGATAGATAATAAGAATAAACCTAGCCCAATTTTCATAACTTTTAAAGAGCCTACCCTATCAGAGAATAGTCCTGATGGCAAAGCAAGTGCACCAAAAGCCAAAAAAGAAATAAAAGCAAAAGACGTAGTTTCAGTATTTGTAAGACTTAGCTCCGATCTAATCAAGGGTAAAAGAGGTGCAAGAGTCAAAGTCATTGCATGTGTTATAGTGTGACAAAAAGAAGCAAAATAAAGCACTCTTTTTTTAGAAACCATATAATTAATTAAAATAATATATTAAAAAAGTTTTGTTTAGCTTCTAATTGCTGGGTAGTATTTCTCTTTTTTCCTCTTTCTGAAATTAACCTTTTGAGGGTATTTGCCACTTTTCTTGACGCTTCTCAAAAGATTTTTTATTCTTCTCCTCATGAATTCACCTTTTTCTTAAAGCATTTTCATTACTTTATAAAACTTTTTATTAATTTGCCTGGATTTAAAGATTATAATCGTTTTTAGAGAATCAATTAATTAACTTAAGACTTATAAATCTTCTTTTTATCTCATCCTCATGGATAGAGTATCCGTTATAATTCCTTCATTTAACGTTGAAAAAAGCATTAAAGAAGTCATAAATAGAATTCCAGAAGATATTTTTGAAATAATAGTCGTAGACGATGGAAGTAAGGACAATACCGGGAAAATAGCTAAAAAAACAAGAGCAAAAGTTGTTACTCATGAAGTAAACTATGGTAAGGGAAAGGCAATGAGGACAGGGATCTCTAATTCAAAGGGAGACATTATTGTTTTTCTTGATGCAGATCTTCAGCATAAACCAGAAGATATACCTAGTCTTATTGAACCAATTCAAAATGGTAGAGCGGATATAACAGTTGGTTCAAGATTGATAGGTGACATAAGTAATATGCCCATCCAGAGAAAGATAACTAATTTTAGTTCAACAGCTTTAATTAGATTATTTTTTGGAGTAAAAATATTGGATACACAATCTGGTTATAGGGCGATAAAGAGAGAATTTTTAGAAAAAATGAATTTAGAATCAAATCGTTATAATATTGAAACAGAAGTGTTAGCGTATGTAGGTAAGTTTCATATGAGAGTCGAGGAGGTACCAATTGAAACTATCTATGGAGATGAAAAATCTCATTTCAAAATGAGAGACATTATAAAATTTATTTATCTTCTGTTTTATCTTAAACTTAATAAAATGAGAAAGAAATAAATACTCATAATATAGGTGTTCGACATGGACAAACGATTAGAACTTATAACTAGAAATGCAGAAGAAATAGTAACGGAGGAAGAGATACAAACACTTATCTCAACAAAATCTCAACCTATTTGCTACTGCGGTTACGAAACTTCAGGTGACGTTCATCTTGGTCATCTTGTGACAATGTCAAAATTAAAGGACATGGAAAAAGCAGGATTTAAAGTCAAAGTATTATTTGCTGATTGGCACACGTGGCTTAACAGAAAAGGAAATTGGGAATGGATACACGAGCAGACATCGATTTGGGAAGAAACTTTTAAATCATTTGGATTAAAATCTGCCGAATATGTATTAGGTTCTTCATTTGAAAGATCTTTAGAGTATATCGACGATGTTTTTACCTTATCTTTAGATACAACAATAAACAGAGCTCTTAGAAGTATGCAAGTAATCGCAAGAGATATTGAGCATGCTAGAGTTTCTCAAGTATTATATCCGTTTCTACAGATTGTGGATATAAAATACCTTGGAGTAGATGTTGCAATTGGAGGAATTGAGCAAAGAAAGATCCACATGCTTGGAAGAGAACTTGCTTCAAAAATTGATTATTCTCCATTTGTATGTGTTCATACTCCTCTCATTTCATCACTAACTGGCCCCGGAGATAAAATGAGTTCTTCTAAACCTGAAAGTATGATTTCTGTAAGAGACGATGAAATGGCCATTAAGGAAAAAATTAATAAGGCCTACTGCCCTGTAGGCGTAAAGGAAGAGAATCCTCTACTCCAAATAGCCCGTTTGATACTATTTCCAAAGATTACTGGAGCTTTTCAGGTAAAAAGGCCAGAAAAATATGGGGGCAATGTAGAATTTGATTCCTACGAATCACTTGAAAGGGCTTATCTATCCAAGGAATTACATCCAATGGATTTGAAGAAGTCAGTTATTGATTATCTAGTCGATATAATAAGTGAGATAAGATCTGTATAGGAGGGATTATCTGAAATACGTAACAGGCACTAACGAGGAAGAACAGATCCAAAGAACAAGAACTCCGCAAAAAGGAGAAGTGTTGGGAGTTGTTGATCAAATGCTCGGTGCAGGTAGAATGAAAGTTCGATGTACCGATGGAAAAGAGAGAGTTTGTTCAGTACCGGGGAAATTTAAGAGAAAACTATGGATTAAAATGGGAATGGTCGTTCTGGTAGAGCCATGGGAAATTAAGGGTGACGAAAGAGGAAATATTATCTACCGATATTCAAGAGCCCAGACAAAGTGGCTAATTGATAACGGCTACATGACTCTTTAGACTATGGGCGACATTGATAATCATATTCATGTTTATGAAAAAAAGAAAGATATTAAGAATCTGAAGCATGAAAGAGTAGAACGAGATTCAGAAATATTTAAAGTCAGAGATGAAGTTTTTGATCAATCAACAAGACTTACTCTCTTTAAACTAATGAATAACGGATATATTGAATCTTTAAACGGCGAGATTGCAACAGGAAAAGAGGCAAATGTCTTTTATGGAAAGAATCGCGAAGGAAAAGAAATTGCCGTTAAAATATACAGAATTGCAACTTCTAACTTCAATAAGATGTATTCTTATCTCGTGGGCGATCCAAGATTTTATTATACTAAAAAAGATAAGAGAAGTACTGTATTTGCATGGGCAAAAAGAGAATTTAAGAATCTAAAAACTGCAAGTGAAGTGATAGATGTTCCAAAACCTATTATAGTAAGGAATAATGTTTTGATAATGGAGTTTTTAGGTAAAAATATGAAATCATATCCAACTCTTAAGGATAAAAAACCAAAAGATCCTGAAAAAGAGTTTAACTTAATAATCGAAAATATGAATAAGCTTTACAAAGCTGGCTTAATACACGCTGATTTAAGTGAATACAACATATTGATGGGCAAGAAGATTTATTTCATTGATTTTGCCCAAGGGACAATAAAGAATAACGTCATGGCCCAAGATTTCCTTAAAAGAGACGTTGAGAACATTACAAGATTTTATTCAAATTATATAGAAGTTTCAGATGTCAACGAAACACTGAAGGGGATATTAAATGAGTGAAGAATTTGTTAAGATACCTCAAGATCGGCTTGGTGTCCTCATCGGAAAAGATGGGGAAGTCAAAAGACTTATTGAAAAGAAACTTTCAGTAAAACTTGAGATAGATAGTGAAGAAGGCCTTATTTCCATATTCCAAAAAGAAGGTGCTGAGGATCCTCTAAATTTGTGGAAAGCAAGAGATATTGTAAGGGCTATCGGTAGAGGTTTCCCTTTTGAAAAAGCCTCAAAAATATTTAGTGACTATTATGTATTTGAAATGCTTTATCTTCCTGATTACTTAGGTAAATCTGCCAAGGCTTGGGAAAGACAGAGAAGCAGAATAATTGGTAAAGACGGCAGCACAAGAAAAACTATTGAAGATTTAACAAGTTCCGATATTTGTGTCTATGGAAAAACTGTATCTATAATAGGGGATTTCGACGGTGTTGCAGATGCAAGAGAAGCAGTAGAGATGATACTTGAAGGAAAACCACACTCTATAGTGTATAGATATTTAGAAAAAAGGAAAAAAGATAAAGTTAGAGATTTTGGAGAAAATAAATCTCTTTAACTTTCAATTACTTCATATTGTTTTTTTAGATTGTCAATGACTTCAGGTTCAGTAAGTGTAGTTGTGTCACCAAGAACCTTTCCTTCTGCTATATCCTTTAGAAGTCTTCTCATTATCTTTCCACTTCTAGTCTTTGGCAATTCACTCGAAAATATTACTTTTCTTGGTTTTGCAATAGGGCCTATTTTCTTTGAAACATGCTCTCTTATTGAATCCTCTAAATCAAAGTCTTTGTCTATATTGTCTCTTAAAACAATAAATGCAACTATTGCTTGTCCAGTAATTTCGTGAGTAATACCTACAACAGCTGCCTCTGCAACAGAAGGATGAGAAACTAAGGCACTTTCAACTTCCATAGTTCCTATCCTATGTCCCGCTATTGAAAGAACATCGTCTACCCTTCCAAGCAACATTAGATAACCTTCGCTATCTCTTCTGGCTCCGTCCCCAGTAAAATAATATTTCCCTCCCCATTTACCCCAATATTTTTCTAAATATTTTTCTTCATCTCCGTAGATTCCCTTTAACATCGAAGGCCATGGCTCTTTTAAAACAAGATATCCCCCTTCATCAGGTTCAACTGGGTTACCAGATTCGTTTAGTATGTCAATGGACACTCCAGGAAATGGAAATCCTGAATGCCCTGGCTTCATAGTATGGTAACCTGGAAGTGTAGTTATCATTATCATGCCTGTTTCTGTCTGCCACCATGTATCTACGATAGGACATCTTTTCTTTCCGATGTTAGTATAGTACCATATCCAAGCTTCGGGATTTATAGGCTCACCAACGCTTCCAAGTAATCTCAATGTTTCGAGAGAATATGGGGCTATTAATTCGGCTCCTGCTTTCATGAACGCTCTAATTGCTGTCGGTGCAGTATAGAAGATAGTTATACCATATTTGTCTATTATTCTCCAGTATCTATCCATCTCTGGCCAGTCAGGAGCACCTTCGTACATAAACAAAGTGGCTCCAACTGCTAGAGGTCCATAGACAATGTAACTGTGTCCTGTGATCCATCCAATATCTGCAGTACACCAGAATACATCTTGATCTTTCATATCAAATATTAATTTACTTGTAGTATACGCTCCTGTTAAATATCCACCAGTTGAGTGAACTACCCCTTTGGGTTTTCCAGTTGTTCCTGAAGTATACAAAATAAATAAGCTATCGTCTGAATTCATTGATTCAGGCTCGCAATAAGGATCTACTTCATCTGCAAGTTCATGCCACCAAAAATCTTTTCCTTTTTTTATCCTGAGAGGAAATTCGCCTCTCTTTATGATTAATACATTTTCAATCGAAGGAGTATCTTTAACGGCATAATCGGAATCATGTTTTAATGGAATCAAGCTTCCTCGTCTGTATCCTCCATCTGCAGTTATTAGTAATTTGGCTTTACAATCATTAATTCTGTCTCTTAAAGCTTCAGAGCTAAAACCACCAAACACTGCCATATGTATAGCACCAATTCTTGCGCACGCTAGCATTGCAATTACAGCTTCAGGGATCATAGGCATGTATATGGCTACTCGGTCCCCCTTGTTTACTCCGAGTTTTTTTAGTACATTGGCAAATTTGTTTACTTCTCTGTATAAATCCCAATAAGTCAAAGTCTTGGTATCTCCTGGTTCACCTTCCCAAATAATAGCTGCCTTGTTCCTTCTTCCATTCTTAATATGTCTATCAACACAGTTATAGCATACATTTATCTCCCCCCCAACAAACCATTTGGAATGAGGAGGATCCCAATCCAAGACTTTTTCCCATTTTTTGTACCAAGTTAGCTCAGAAGCGTATGTTGCCCAAAACCCTTCTGGGTCTTTTTCAGCTTTTTTGAATATTTCTTCGCTTGTTATATAAGCATTATTTTTAAAATCGGTAGATGGGTAAAATCTTCTGAATTCTGTTAACAATCCTTCAAGAGACTTCCCCTTTGTAGACACCATATAATCTCTCCAAAAAGATATTTATACCTAAGATTTCGTTAATTTTTCAAATTAAATAAACGACTACTTACCTAAATTAACATCCCTTTATAAGTTTTTCTAATATTTAATAAAAAGTTAAAACAAAATACATTAATATTCTATAATAATAGGAAATTATCCTAAGAAGGAAATTATTATTTATTCAGAATACTTTAAGAGTATTTCAGAGAGATCGCTGACATCTATTTCAGAAACATCCTTTAAGTTTCTCTTACAGAATGGACAAGTAGAAATTATTGCTTCTGCTTCAACTTCTATCGCGTCCTTAAATCTTTCTCTAGCCATAGCAATTGCTAACTCACCGAACAAGGATTTCACTCCACCGCCCGCACCACAACATCTTGAATTTTCTTTTGTTCTTTTCATTTCTACTAATTCAATATTTGGTATCACCTTTAGAATATCTCGTGGCTCTTCATAGATTTTAAGGTGTCTACCCATATGGCAAGGATCATGGAAGGTCAATTTAATTTTATTTCCGTCTTTTATCTTCAATTTTCCTTCTTTGATAAGTTTAAGGAAGTATTGTGATGAATGAAGAAGTTTTAATTGAGATTCTTCAAAATTCGGATAATCCTTTAAGAATGTTCTAAGACATCCTGCACAAGAAAAGATTACTGTACTAACACCAGTCTGTTTTATCTTTTCCAGATTCTCCTTTGCAAGTTCTTTAGCTAATACTTTGTTTCCTGTCCTCAAAGCAACTGATCCACAGCAAACCTCTTCGATAAGAGCATAAGATACGCCTGCTCTTTCAAGGATTTTCATAGTTGAATCTTTAATATCTTTTTCTCTGTATAAGGCCATACAGCCCCTAAAGTATACGATATCTGTCCCTTTCTTAGTTTCGTTCTTTGATTTTTCACCAAAAGGATTTTTAGATTTTTTGATGTTTTCAATTATTTTTCTATGAGTTGGAAAATTCTTTTCAATTGAAGTAACTTCCTCTCTGATTCTTTCTGAATATTCGGAATTACCAATATCGACAGGACAAGATAACTCACAAGAATTGCATGTCGTGCAGAAATATAATCCATTCTCAAGGGCGGTATCAGGACTATCCAAAAAATAAGAAGCAGAAGTTCCTCTTCCTCCAAGGTAGCCTTTGTATCCATATTCATTTCCTACGACATAGTATACTGGGCAATCAAGAAGACAATTGCCACAACCTATACAGTAAAATAAATTTTTGTAGCCCTTCTCAATAGCTTCTGTTCTGCCATTGTCAACAATAACAAGTATTACCTCTCCAGGTCCCTGCATCCCTTTGAATAACATTTTTTCTATATCAGCAGTCTTAGATATCCCCGCTATTATTTCAACATAGGAGGTTATAGGTGCCCCAGTTGCATAATAAGTACAAAGTTTAAGCATGTTTATTGCTTCTTCAATATTGGGGTAGAGCTTGTCTATAGAGGTAACAATTATATGTTTTTTTTCTCGCATTTGTACAAGATTGATATTGCCCTCATTATTGATAATTATTGCAGCACCTTCTTCTGCACAAATAGCATTTGCACCAGTAATGCCGACCTTTGCCTTTTCTATATAGTTCCTGATTTTCTCTCTGCCAAATTTTGTGAGAGTAAGTGGATCTGGTTCCAGATTAATCTGAAAAGCATCTGAGAATATCTTTGCAATGTCATATCTTGAAAGATGGCACGCTGGGCCAGTGGGATGAGCAGGCTTCCCGTTAGATAATTGTATAATGTAATCCCCAAGATCTGTTTCGATAACTTCAATACCTTTTTCTTCAAGCTTTTCATGAAGGCATATTTCTTTTGTAACATTTGATTTTGATTTTACAACTAATTTTTCTTCTCCTATCTCATTAATGATATAATTAACAGCATCATCATTATCTTTAGCAATAAATACTTTGAATCCATTTTTTTCAAAATTCTTAATAGCTTGAGATAAGAGTTCTTTATTCCCAATTGAATATTCTCTCGATTTTTTTAATCTTTCTTTTCTAGAATCTAAATCTGGAAATAAAATCCTATTTTCATTTTGTCTATCTCGTGTTGTTTTGAAAGCTTTTCTTAGGGCAATAAGTTTTTCTTTATTCTTTAAAGGTTCATTTATTTTGTTTTTTAGATATTCTTCAGTGACCACTCTGGAAATTAATCTGGCCAATAATATAAATTTTACTATAATAAAGATAAGTTAGTTACCAAAAGTTTTAAATATATATTCATAAAAGTCCAATTATGGTTGATTCTTTCGATATAATGTTTTTTCTATATCGAAAGTTTTATAAAAGGATTGGAGATACGTCAAAATCAACTATAAATATTAAAATTAGTTCCAAATATTGCATTAATAATATGGAGGCAGTTAAATGGATGTTAAAGTTTACAAAAACTATGTAAACGGAAAATGGATTGATCCCGAAAATACCGGGTATGTTGATATTGTTAACCCTAGTACAGGAGATATAATAGCTAAGGCTCCTCTCTCTACAAAAGCTGAAGCCGACAAGGCAATAGAAGCTGCACACAATGCTTTCAAGCAATGGAGCCAGACTCCGGTGCCAAGGAGAGCAAAGCCACTATATAAATTGAGAGATATCTTCATGGATAATGAAGAAGAAGTATCAAAAATATTGGTGGAGGAAATGGGAAAGTCTTTGCCTGACGCAAGGGCTGAGATGAAAAGATCTTTTGAGAACATAGAGGTCGCATGTGCAATGCCAATGCTTCAAATGGGAGATAAATTAGTAGGCAGTTCATTTGGAATTGATGGCGAAGTTCTTAGATTACCTATGGGAGTCTTTACAATGGTCGCACCATTTAACTTCCCTGCAATGGTTCCATTTTGGTTTATACCTTATGCAATTGCGACTGGAAATACAATTGTAGTAAAACCATCAAAGCAGGTTCCAGGAACAATGATAAAAATTACTGAATATATTGATAAAATTGGATTACCACCTGGCGTATTTAATCTTGTTAACGGTGACAGAGTAGTTGCTGATTCATTTATTGATCATCCTAAAGTAAAAGGATTCTCTCTTGTCGGTTCTACAAATGTATGTAGAACTGTAGCAGAAAAATGTGCAAGAAATAACAAAAGATTCCAAGCTATGGGAAGTGCTAAAAATCATCTTATTGCAATGCCTGACGCAAAGGTAGACGAAGTTGTAAGAAATATGCTAACTTCTTGCTTTGGCTGTGCTGGTCAGAGATGTATGGCTTCTTCAGTACTTGTTGGCGTTGGTGACGAAATGTACAAGACTATTTGTGACAAGTTCGTCGAGGCAGCCAAGGGAGTCATAATGGCAAATCCACTTGATCCAAAGTACGCCGAAGAACCTATGGTAATGGGTCCAGTAATATCTAAGAAAGCTTATGATTTCATATACAAAATGATTGATGTCGGGATAAAGGAAGGAGCTAAACTTCTTTTAGACGGTAGGGGCGTTAAGGTCCCAGGGCATGAAAAAGGATTTTTCATAGGGCCAACAGTCTTTGCGGATGTTAAAGAAGGAATGGAAATACACAAAACTGAAATATTCGGACCTGTCGTTTGTATCATGAAGGCAAAGAATCTTGACGAAGCAATTGGCATAATCAATAGACATCAATATGGAAACGGTGCATCAATCTACACCCAAAACGGATACTGGGCCAGGGAATTCAAACTTAAAACAGAAGCTGGAATGTTAGGAATTAACATTGGTATTCCTGCACCAGTAGCTTTCTTGCCTTTTGGTGGAATGAAGAATTCACAGTTTGCTGATATTAAGGCTCAAGGCAAAGCAATTGTTAATTTCTACACTCAAGACAAGATTATAACAGAAAGATTCTGGCCAGAAGAAGATTAAATTTTTTTATATATTATTTTTTATAATCAAATATCTACTCTGATATCCTCTTTTATCTTTTTTATTATAACGTGAGTATTAGATCTTTCAATTTCTTTCATCGAGATAAATGTTTCAACAATTCTATTTAGATCTTCCATATTCTTTGCCCTTATTAAAACAACAAAATCATGTTCACCAATAAGAAAATATACGCCCCAGACTCCTTGTATGCTCCTAAGCTTATCACCGATAAACTCGACATATCCTGGATTATAATGAGCTCTTACCAAAGATACGGCTAGGATACCCATTCCTACTTTCTCAGGGTCGATAATAGCTGCAAATTTTTTTATTACTCCCCTCTCTTTCAAGTTCATTACTCTATAGTGTATAGTTGATTTAGAAACTCCAAGATCTTTTCCTAAAGTTTCAAAACTAATTTCTGAGTTATCTTGCAAAGCGTTCAATATTTTTATATCTATTTCATCTAAATTAGAGTTTTCCATGGTATTATTAAATCATTGTTCATTTAAAAGAGTACTTACTAGATTAAGAAGAAAAAAGAATAGTTAAATAAATCTTAATTTTTTTATTTTATATTCTCCATTTACTATCTCAAATGTTACAGTTATTGCAACATTATCTTTTTGTTCGAATATGCCTTTGTAATGAATTATATAACCATTATTAATTGGTCTAATATCGTATAATTCTCTTGAAATATACTTACCTGGATTCTGATAAAAATTATTTGTAAATTCAAAAAAAGAATTTTCTCTAAATGAATTCTTATAGGAATCTGTAAAATGTTCAGTAAACTTTTGGTAATTATTTTCGTTTAGTCCTTCCATAGTACTGTTCATGATAGGGTCTGTCATTTTTATTACTGTATCTTTGTCAAAGTCTTCATATAGACTACATCCAGCAAAAATTGTCATTAAAAAGATTAAGAGAATGGTAGCAATTAATTTGTTCATATACCTAATTAGATATTATATTTTTAAAGTTATTTGGGAAAAATATAAATTTAATAGCTTTCAAAATTTTTATATAAAATAAAAAATATATGATAAATGGCGCCGAGGAAGGGATTTGAACCCTTGTGGTGGCGAGCACCAGCGGTTTTCGAGACCGCCGCCTTCCCAAGCTAGACTACCTCGGCTTTAAAATGGAATTCTAAAGTTCTTACCTGCGTAGACTGCACTTTGTCCCATATACTCTTCAATTCTTAGCAGTCTATTATATTTGGCGCAACGCTCACTTCTTGAAGGGGCACCAGTTTTAATCTGTCCCGATGAAATGCCTACAGCAAGATCTGCAATCATTGTGTCCTCAGTTTCTCCACTTCTATGGCTCACTACAACTGAGTAACCGTTTCTGTATGCCATACTTGCTGTATCGATAGCTTCAGTTAAAGATCCTATCTGATTTACTTTTAATAATAGAGAGTTACAAGCACCTTTCTTGATACCTGTTGAAAGAATATTCTTATTTGTAACAAAAATATCGTCACCTACGATTTGTATTTTCTTACCTAATTTTCTTGTTATTTCTACAAATCCATCAAAATCATCTTCGGCCATTGGATCTTCTATAGACACAATTGGATATTTTGAACTAACATCAGCAAATAAATCTATTAGTTCTCCAGAGTCCATTTTTTTACCCATGGCGTTATACATTTTTGATTTTTCATCATAGAAAGTAGATGAAGCTGTATCTAGTGCAATTTTTACTGAATCTTTGTAGGATAGCTCTTCAATCGTTGACATAATTACTTCAAGGGGTTCAGAAATTTCTTTCATTGGAGGAGCGTAACCCCCTTCATCTCCAACGTTTGTCGAGCTTTTTCCATATTTCTTAGCAATGATTTTTTTCATATGATGGTATATTTCAGCGCATATTCTCAAAGCTTCAGAGAATGATTTGGCTCCAACTGGCATTATCATGAACTCCTGAAAGTCAAGTTCATTTCCGGCATGCTCTCCACCGTTGATAACATTCATCATAGGCACCGGAAGAACGTAAGTATTTAATCCCCCAATATATTGGTATAAGGGAAGATTTAGGGTGTCTGCTGCACATCTTGCAGCTGCAAGAGAAATAGAAAGTATTGAATTTGCACCAAGATTGCTTTTATTTTCTGTTCCGTCTTCTTCTATCATAATCCTGTCTATTTCTCTTTGTTTTCTTATATCCATCCCAATGAGAAGTGGTGTGATAGTTTCATTAACATTTCTTACAGCATTTAAGACTCCTTTTCCACCATATCTTTGATTTTTATCTCTAAGTTCTAAGGCTTCATTTTTTCCAGTTGATGCTCCAGAAGGTACTATGGCCGAACCATAGCCCCCTCCAGTAATAATTTCTGTTTCAATAGTTGGATTTCCTCGTGAATCAAGAACTTCTCTAGCTTTGATATCTATAATTTCAAACATCTCATAATCTTTTGCACTAAGCATAAAAGCACCTTCATTAATTTAATAAATAGGTAAATTTTAAGGTTTTCCATGATGATTGAAGACCTTCCACTACCAAGAGAATATATTAGTCTTCTTCAATCGAAAGGCTATTCTAAATTATACCCGCCGCAAGAAGAAGCAATTGATAAAGGTCTTTTGTCAGATAGAAATCTACTTTTTGCAATACCTACAGCATCAGGTAAAACCCTAATCGCAATTTTAGCTATTTTAAATAATAAAAATAAGAGTAAAAAGACCATCTATATAGTTCCTTTAAGGGCTTTAGCTGACGAAAAATACAAGGAATTTAAAGATCTTGGATTAAATGTGGGAATATCAACAGGTGATTACGATCATATTGATTATACACTAAAAAAATATTCAGTTTTGATATTAACAATAGAACGTTGTGACTCTCTTTTAAGAAACGATACTAATTTTTTTGAAGATTTTTCATTGGTAATTTATGATGAAATACACTTGATCGATTCTCCAAATAGAGGTTCGACACTTGAGATAGTCATCTCTAAACTATTCGGTAAAAGAGTAATAGGGCTATCAGCAACTATTTCAAATGCAGATGAAATAGCTTTATGGCTAAAAGCAGTTCTGATAAAATCCGATTGGAGGCCTGTACCTCTAAAAAAGGGTATTCTTTTAGGAGAAACACTATTTTTTCAAAATGAAGAAAGAAATATCGGATTTGTAGAAGACCCAATTTATCAATTGTGTTTAGATTCTATAAAAGATGGAGGACAAGTTCTAATTTTTGTAAATAGTCGAAGGGCTGCAGAGTCTACATCGGACAAAATTGCAAAAAGATTTTCAATAGTAAATAATGAGGGTAGTTTTTCTGATACAGTTTCAGGCAAGAAATTAGAAAAAATGTTTAGACATGGTGTTGGATTTCATCATGCTGGACTACTTAACGAAGACAGAAAGAAAGTCGAAGAGTATTTTATTAATAACTCTATGAAAATAATAGTAGCGACACCCACTCTCGCAGCTGGAGTAAATCTTCCTGCAAGAAGGGTCGTAATAAAAGATTATTACAGATTTGATCCTAATTTTGGAGCAATAAAAATACCAAGAATTGAGATAGCTCAAATGATGGGGCGAGCTGGAAGACCAAAATATGATTTAAGTGGAGAGGCTATACTAATTGCAAAAAACGAAGAAGAAAAAAATTTTTTATTCAAGGAGTACATTGAATCTGACCCTCTTCCAGTATCTTCAAAATTAGCATCTGAAGGTGGACTAAGGGCACATATTCTATCGCTTATAGCCTCAGGATTTGTTAAGGATAAGGATAATCTCCATAATTTTTTTAATAAAACATTTTATGCATCTAAGGAAAATTCTGAATTAATTATTCCATTAATAGATAAGGCTCTTGATTTTTTGATAGAAAATAATTTGTTAGAGGATGATTTTTCTCCTACGCCCTTAGGTTTTCTCGTTTCTAAATTATACATTGATCCAAAATCTGCGATTATAATGAAAGAGGGCATATTAAAAGACAAATTTAGTGACATTGGAATACTGCATCTCTTGTGCTCTACTCCCGATATGCCTATTCTTTATCTTAGAAAAAAAGAATTTGAAGCTTATAGTGAGGCTCTATCTGATTTTTGGGAGAAAATAATAACAGAAATCCCTGATACTTTTTATGAAGAAGCAGATTTCGAATTTTTCATTTCACAATTCAAAACTGCAATGCTTTTCAATGATTGGATAAATGAAGAAAAAGAAGAATTGTTAGTTCAGAAATATAGAATTGGAGAAGGGGATTTGCAAAGACTTAGAGAGAACATGGATTGGCTTTTGTATTCTTTTGAGAGAATATGTCATATCTCAAAAAGAGATGCTTCTCAAGTTAAATCATTAAGAACAAGGGTAAAATACGGAGTTAAAGAAGAATTATTAGACCTTGTAGAGATTAAAGGTATCGGTCGAATAAGAGCTAGAAAATTATACCAAGAAGGTATAAAAAGTAAGGAAATGATAAATATTAATAATTTAACTTTAATCAAAAAGATATTGGGAGAAAAAATTGCTGGAAATCTTATTTTGGGCACTGACTTTGAAGAAGGCAGATTAAAGCAAACAAGAATAGATGATTATTAGACAATATAAACCATAAGTTTAAATAATATATATGCTTATTATTGTTATATTTTAATGATTAATGGGGAATATTTATGGATATACTGTCAGGTGCTGAAGGTCAACTAACAAATAAATTATTAGTGGATATATCTGGTACGATTAAAGGATTTGTTAAAAATGTCGACGTTGAAATGGTTGAAGGTAAAATTCTAATCCATATGAAACTTGGACAAAGCGCCGAAAGTTATGGATTGTCTCGTTCTGAATCAAAGTTATTAAAATTTGAATCTAAGATAACTTTAGTTGCCGATGAAATAGTTTCTGTAGGAAAGGACTGCATAGTAGTGTCTAAGGGAAAATTGCCTCCGCTAGAAGAAATTAAAAAAGCTAAGATGTACAAAGCCGAAAATGATAGCCTAAAAGAAAAGTTGAATCAAGTTAATGAAGAACTTGAAAACTCATTGAGAAAATTGAAAGTACTAAAAGAGGACAAAGCTGAGATGGAATTCAAATTAAATAAATTACTTAAAATTGAAGAAGAATTCGATGATTTAAGACTTAAATGTGCAAAACAAGAAGGCGAATTGGAAGCTTCAAGGATTTTCATTGGAAAACTAAAAGGACAAGAATCCACTAAAGAGCCAAAAGACAGAATATTCCCTAAAATAGAAGAAATAATTGACGATGAAGTATTGGATAAAGAATCTGAAAAAGAATTTGATAATGTTCTAAATGAGGACTTCACTTTATTTGGAGAAGAAGAGAAGACTCTATCTGGGCCAAAAGACAGAATATTCCCTAAAATAGAAGAAATAATTGACGATGAAGTATTGGATAAAGAATCTGAAAAAGAATTTGATAATGTTCTAAATGAGGACTTCACTTTATTTGGAGAAGAAGAGAAGACTCTATCTGGGCCAAAAGACATAGGTATAAATCAAGAAAAAATAGACTCTTCAGATGAAATATGCAATAAAACTGAAAATATGGAAAATAAGACACTATCTCCAGATAACCCATTCCGAAAATTCAGTAGAGAATTTAAAAAAGATGGGGATTATATTTAATACATTAAAATCCCAAGAGTTCTGCTCCAAAAATTTGCAATAGTACTCCCGCAACAATGACAATGGCACACAATACAACAACAGCTTCTGGGCGGATCTTTAATCCTCCTTCATCTTCATCGAAGTATCTAATAAGGCCGGCCCCAGTCGCTGGCATTGCCCCTCCTGCTGCCTGTGTCTTTCTTTTTACCATATCATCACTAACAAAAAAAAGTTTAATCATTATATAAATATATCGTAAAGAAGTGATAGAATGAAACTAGACGGTATTATAATAAAAGATTTCATAAAGTTCAGTATACCCAATGAAAGAGCCCTTGCAATAGAGACAATGAAAAAAAATAATGTTTCAGAACTTATAGCAACTAAAGAAGGCTCTGATCATTTTTTAGGAATTATCACAATTAATGATATACTTTCTAAGCCGGCAGAAGAGCAACTAGCGCTTGTGTTGAGAAGAGAAGTACCTGTAATCAATAAAAAGTGGAACGTTGAAGATGCGTTGTCCCTATTCCTAACTGGAGAATTTTATTATTTACCTGTAGTTGAAGATAATAACCTCATTGGGATCATATCTTTAAATAAAATACTTCCTGGACTCATTAAAAAATATAAGATTAATAAAAAAATATCAGATATAATTGATAACAATATCTTTATGGGAGTTTGGGAAAGGACACCTACTTACATTGCTTCAAAAATAATGCAGAATTTTAAAGTATCATTTTTAGGGATTTTTGATGATGCGGGTAAATTTGTAGGAATTCTTGATTCATCTGACCTAATTAAGGCAGGCGAGATCCTAAGCGGAGTAACTGAATCTGATGCTACAAAGGGCGAATCTGGTGACGATTGGGATTGGAATTGGAAATCTTCTGTAATTATAGGAACAAGTAATTTTTATCTTTCAACTAAACCAGTTTCGAACTATATGAAGAAAGAATTTTCAAAAGTGAATCAAAATTTATTGATATCTGAAGCAATTCAAAAATTAGAGGACGAGAATACAAGATACCTCGTTGTTATTGAAAACGGTGACAAATTAATCGCGATTTTGAGAGATATTGATATTCTTAGGACTTTTAAAGACAGAATATAGCCAGATTATAAGAGAAACATTTATATGTATTTTTAAATCAACAACTTTAAAATTTGAAGGGGTAAAAATGGTAGAAACCATTATTAATGAGAATACTATTGAGAGAGTTTCAGAGATAGCTAGACTAAAGCTTTCTGATAAAGAAAAAATAAGATTTCGTGATGAATTTGAGAGAATACTAGAAGAATTTTCTATTATAGATGAGATAAAAGTTGGAGATAAAGAACTTTACTATGTTGTAGAAAATGTAAATGTTCTAAGAGAGGATTCCTCACCTAAACCCTTCAATAAAATAAATGATATTAAGAATAACTTTAACAAAAAAGAGGATGAATATATAGTCGTTCCAAGAAACCTTTAATATTTGTGATATCATGTTTACCAAGGATTTAATAGATAATTTATTATCTACCTCAATCGAAGAAAATCTACATAAGAAATCTGAGGAGATCAAGAAAAGAGATAAAGAAATTAACTCTTTTATAACTTTAGGAATTGAAGAAGCTGAAAAAGCTTCAAAAGAAATAGAAAATAAAATTAAAGGTAATACCCAAGGAAAACTATCTGGGCTCGTTATTTCCATTAAAGATAATATTGCAGTTTCTAATCTAAGAATGACTTGTGGTTCAAAAGTTTTAGAGAACTATGTTGCACCATATGATGCTACAGTTACAAATCGGATTAAGAAACAAGACGGGATAATTATTGGAAAATGTAATATGGATGAATTTGCATGTGGATCTGATGGAACATCTTCTTACTTTGGCCCAACTAAAAATCCAAGAAATATAGAATATGTTCCGGGTGGAAGTTCTTCAGGAAGTGCAGCATCAGTAGCCGCTGATTTTTGTGATCTTTCTCTTGGCAGTGATACAGGTGGTTCAATAAGGTGTCCTGCAAGTTTTTGTGGAGTATATGGATTTAAACCAAGTTACGGATTAGTATCTAGATATGGACTATCTGATATGGCTATGAGTTTAGAAGGACCTGGGCCTTTTGCAAAAGATACTTATGGAATTGCTCTTTTACTTGATGTAATAGCTGGAAAAGATTCTAGAGATACTGTTACAGTTGAAAGAGAAAAATTATCATATACCGAGACTGTTGAAAAATTTAACGACTCTGACATCAAAAAAATGAAAATAGCTTTTGCTAAAGAATTCTTTGAGGGTGTAGACGAGGGAATAAAAAAAATCATTCTCGATAAAATAGGAGATCTTGAATCTTTAGGTGCAAAGATTGAAGAAGTTTCTATGCCAAATTTGAAATATGCTATACCGATATATTATTTAGTGGTATTCAGTGAATTTTCATCAGCTATGTCAAAATTTGATGGGTTTAAGTATGGGCATTATGTTGGCGGTCAAGACATAGTAGAAGCCGTTTCGAGTACTAGAGAAGCTGCAATGGGAACTGAAGTTAAGAGAAGAGTTTTGCTTGGAACTTTTGTCACAATGGAAGAATTTAGAGGTAAATGGTACACAAAGGCCCTAAAAGCAAGAAGTGTCATAAAGGAAGATTTTAAAAGAATTTTCAATTCTTATGATTTATTAATTGGACCAACTATGCCTACACTACCTTGGAAGATTGGCGAGAGAATTTCTGATCCACTTTCAATGTATTCTGCAGATATCCTAACTGTTAGTGCTAATCTTGCAGGTATATGTGCTTCAAGTCAACCGATTGGCAATTTAAAACAACTTCCAGTCGGCCTTCAACTCCATGCGGACAGTCTATGCGAGAGTAAATTGTTAAAAGGAATGAGGGCAGTAGAAATTGCATGCGGGGGAATGTAATTGCAACTTCACGAGGATAAATACAAAGACTTGAACTTAAAGATAGGTCTTGAGATACATGTCCAGTTAAAGACAGATCAAAAGATATTTTGTGAATGTTCATCTGATTACATTAATTCTCCTCCAAATAATAATATATGCCCTATATGTACCTCACAACCTGGATCAAAACCAATGGGTGTAAATGAACGAGCTTTAGAGAATCTTTTGAAAATAGGGTTATTCTTAGGATGTAAGGCATATGAAAAACCCTTCTATGTACAAAGAAAGCATTATTTTTATCCTGATTTACCTTCAAACTATCAAAGAACTTCTCAACCTATTCTAGGTAATGGCAGTTTCATGGGAGTTGGAATATGGGAAATCCATATAGAGGAAGACCCAGGAAGGTACGAACTGAGAGAAGGTAAAGTTGACCTTAATAGATGTGGAGTTCCTCTAGCAGAAATAGTAACAGCACCAGAGATTAAATCCCCAGAATATGCAAGAGAGTTTTTGAGAGATTTATTATTGTCTCTAGAATATCTAGGCGTTATACGAGGAGAATCTGGGTCTATCAGAGCTGATGTTAATATATCTATTATGGGTGGAAATAGAATAGAAATAAAAAATGTTAATTCTGTAAGGGGAGTATATAAGGCGTTGAAGTATGAAATTGTTAGACAAAAAGCAGTTTTACAAAGAGGAGGAACAATTTCAATGGAAACAAGGCACTTTGACGAAGCAAGCATGATTACAAAAACTCTAAGAAAAAAAGAAACTGTTGCCGATTATAGATATATACCCGATCCTGATTTAGTTCCAATTTTTATTAGTTCAGATAGATTAAACGAAATTGAGTCAGTTTTACCAGAATCTCCTCACAATAAAAAGAAGAGATTTATGGAAGAATACTCTTTGGGTGAGGAAATTACAGATGCTTTGATATCTGACTTATACTTAGCTGATTTATTTGAAGAAGTTACATCTAAATCAAATCCGCTTGAAGCAGGTAAGTGGTGTGCAACTGAACTCAAGAGAAGATTAAATGAAAAAAATTTATCTGTTTCGACATCCAAAATTAATGCGAAACATATATCTGATATGATTGGATTTATTGAAAGAGGGGAACTTTCAGTAAAAAATGCTAAATGGATAATAGAAGATGCCGTTGATACGGGCAAAGATATTACTCTTCTCATGAAGGAAAAGAACTTTTATCAAATAAATTCAGAAGATACTCTAATCAAGATAATAGAAAAAGTAATTCAAGACAATCCAAAAGCTGTTTCGGACTTCAATTCGGGAAATCAGAATGCTTTACACTTTTTATTTGGAAAAGTTGTAAATGAAACTGAAGGTAGAGCAGAACCTTCAAAAACTATAAAATTAATTAGAGAAAAATTATGTGTGGTGTCATAATGCTAAAAAGAACATGTTATTCTGACAAATTAAAGGAAGGCGAAGAAGTAGTACTTTCTGGATGGGTCCATGAAAGAAGAGACCTTGGTGGAATTAAATTTATTTTGTTAAGAGATAGAGAAGGAATTGCACAAATTACTGCGCCTAAAAAGAAGGTTTCTGAAGAAATTTTTAAATTAATTGATTCATTAGGAAGAGAATGGATAATATCTGTTAAGGGTAATGTAAAATCCTCGCCGCAAGCTCCAAATGGATTAGAAGTTATCCCACAAGAAATAGAAATAATTAGCACAGCAGAACCAAGCCTTCCACTTGATCCATCGGAAAAGGTTGATGCAGATATCGATACAAGACTTGATAATAGATTTATGGACATTAGAAAACCAAAAGTCACTGCTATTTTTAAGATAAGAAGTGAGATACTTAGAGCAGCAAGAGAGTATCTATTAAGCCAAGCATTTGTAGAAATTCAAACTCCAAAGATTACTGCATCGGGTACAGAAGGTGGCACAGAACTTTTCCCAATTTCTTATTTTGAAAGAGAGGCATTCTTAGCTCAATCTCCACAGTTATATAAACAAACTATGATGTCCACAGGAATGGACAGAGTATTTGAGATGGCACATTATTTCAGGGCAGAGGAATCTAACACAAGGAGACATTTATCAGAATCAGATGCTATTGATATAGAAATGTCATTCATTGAAAATGAAGAAGATGTTATATACATTCTTGAAAATTTAGTTTCACATATACTAAATTGTGTTAATAAAAATAAAAAGAATGAACTTTCACTCTTAGGAATAGAAGTAAATATCCCCTCAACTCCTTTTAGGAGAGTTAACTACGATCAGGCAATTACTCTTCTTCAAGAAGGGGGATTTAACGTACGCTATGGAGAAGATTTAGGAACGGAAACAGAAAAGGCTCTTGGAAACATTGTCAAAGAGAAATATGGCGATGATCTATACTTTCTGACAAAATACCCGCTTTCAACTAAACCATTTTATACAAATTTTGATGGAGAAATAGCAAGAGCATTTGACCTTGACTACAAAGGTGTTGAAATAAGTTCTGGTGGTCAGAGAATTCATAACGTCGATGTTCTGAAAACAAGAATAAAAGAAAAAGGCCTCCCCGTCACATCATTTGAAGCTTATCTAAAACCCTTTAGATTTGGAATGCCTCCACACGGAGGATTTGGTCTTGGAATTGACAGGCTACTTATGCAAATGTTAAACCTTGAAAACATACGAGAAGGCGTATTATTCCCACACGATAGAAGAAGATTAGAACCATAATTTTATTTCTAATTTTTTATTAAATTATTAACTCATTAAGTATTTTGATAAAGTTTATAAGTTACTAAAAAAAGGAATATTTTATGGGCGCAATTAAATATTATAGTACTAATCGAAATATTATTGAAAGTGGATTTAAGCCATTCAAAGGGACTGTAAGTTTTAAAGAAGCACTTATGATTGGCCAGGCTCCAGACGCAGGATTATTTATGCCTGAAAGAATCCCAAACATATCAAAGGGAGATCTTGAAGATCTTCGTGGGAACAGATATTTTGAAGTAGCTCATTTTATTTTAGATAAATTTCTTTATGGGGGTATTGATTCTGATTATTTACTTAAATTATGTAAGGAAGCATATAACTTCAAAGTGCCTATAGAAAAAGTTAACGATAGAAAATATATTCTAAGACTTGATCAAGGGCCTACAGCTTCATTTAAAGA